>Ga0207421_10000026_pt1 | contig 146707 bp, 124 predicted proteins | sample SodLakKL_010_SED_4_FD_187542 | JGI IMG/M metagenome (GOLD analysis project Ga0207421, IMG submission 187542) | Alkaline sediment microbial communities from Lake Tanatar, Kulunda Steppe, Russia - 8KL_010_SED (SPAdes) (version 2) | ecosystem: Environmental > Aquatic > Non-marine Saline and... | reverse complement strand
TGCAAGGGATGAAGATGATCCCCAGATTCAGCAGTATATGGCCGAGGCCCGTTTCCTTCGGGCGTTCAGCTACTGGCATGCACTGGATCTGTTTGGCGGGAATATCCCTTTTGTGACCGAAGATGATCCCATCGGCGCATTTGAACCCGAGCCCGTCGGAAGCGAGGAGATCTTCTCATATATTGAAAGCGAACTGATGGACATAGAGGACGCCATGCCGGCTCCTCAGGAAAATCAGTATGGCAGGGCCGACCGGGCCGGCGTGTGGATGCTGCTGGCCAGGCTCTACCTGAATGCCGAAGTGTATATTGATGAACCGCGCTATGATGAGGCGGTCACCTATACACAGAGAATCATTGACGAAGGCGGATATGAGCTGAATTCCACCTACGATCAGCTCTTCCTTGCCGACAATGATGAGGCCGATGGTGTTATTTTTGCCATTCCGTTTGACGGCAACAATACCCAGAGCTTCGGAGGCACGAACTTTATCATTCATGCCGCAGTCGGCGGAAGCATGAGTGCTGCTGATTTCGGGATTTCCGGCGGCTGGGAAGGCCATCGGGTTACTCCCGAGTTTGTCGACAAATTTGACAAGGACAATGATGTCAGGGCCATGTTCCACACCGACGGGCAAAACCGTGATGTGGACGACCTCGGTGATTTCAACGAGGGATATGCGGTCACAAAATGGCGCAATGTCACTTCCACCGGGGAGCCCGGATCACGATCGGCTTATGTCGATACCGACTTCCCCATGTTCCGCCTTGCCGATGTCTATCTCATGTATGCCGAAGCTACACTGAGAGGCGGAGCCGGTGGTGACATGAACATGGCTCTGAATCTGGTCAATGACATCCGCGAGCGTGCCTACGGTGACGAGACCGGTCACATCACATCCGACGAGCTCGATCTTGATTTCATTCTCGATGAGCGGGCACGTGAACTTTACTGGGAGGCCCAGCGCAGAACCGACCTCATCAGGTACGGTTACTACACTTCTGCCGACTATGTCTGGGCATGGAAAGGTGATACCCAGGAAGGAACATCGACCTCAGAGCATCTCAAGCTCTATCCGATTCCTTCTTCGGATATCAACTCCAATCCGAATCTGACCCAGAATCCCGGATACTAATTTGATTATCACACCAAATTTCAGAACAATGAGACTACTATCTATTCTAACTGTTTCAATAGGCTTGATTTTCGCCTTTTCGTCTTGTGACAGAGACTCGGGACCGGTGATGAGTTCATCACCGGATGCCCCTTCCATAACCTCCGACATGGAAGGTCAGAGTTTTCAGCTGCTCGAAGATGAGGCCGACGAGATTCTGTTTACACTGGAATGGACCGCTGCCGATTACGGCTATGATGCTGCCGTTGAGTATGAGGTTCAGATAAGTGAAACAGGTGACAATTTCGAAAATTACAACGAACTTGGCTCCACCGCTGAAACCGAAATATCCTTCACCGTAGGCGAGGTCAACAGTGAACTGATTGCCATGGGCTTCGACGATACCCAGGATGCCGAAGTGCAGATCAGGGTCATTGCCAAAGTGGATGGCGCTGAAGTCGATGAGGAAGTGTCAGAACCGGTTTCGCTGATGATACGTCCCTACCTGGTGGAAATTGAACTCCCCGAAATTTACGTTCCGGGCGGATATCAGGATGTCAGCGGATATGGTAACGAGTGGAGCCCGGAAGATGCTCCGCCGCTGTTCTCCTTCGACGATGATGACGTCTATACCGGATATGTCTATATCGCGGAGGACGACAGTGAGTACAAATTCACCTACGAGCGCTCCTGGGACCTCAACTGGGGTGATGATGAAGGTGACGGAACACTGGATGAAGACGGTGCAAACATCCCTGCCGACGCCGGATATTACCTCATGGAGGTAGATCTGAACGATGAAACCTACTCCGTTCTTGACACCGAGTGGGGCATTGTCGGTGACGCCACACCAGGCGACTGGGATGGTGATACCATGTTGGAATATGACATGGAGGAAAAGGTCTGGGCCGTCGATGTTGACCTGGTCGAAGGCGAAATGAAGTTCCGCGCCAACCAGACATGGGATGATCTCGACTATGGTGACAATACCGGTGACGGTACCCTTGATGAAGGCGGTGAAAATATTCCTGTTGAGGAAGCCGGAAACTACACCGTCATCCTCAACCTTGGAGAGGCTCCCTTCAGCTATGAACTCATAATGAACTGAAACGGATAATAAATTCATCCGCTTCGGAACAGGCCTTCCGGAGCGGATGTTTTTTTTAACGTCCTGCACGTTTTGAGTATCACCATTTATGACATAGCGAAACAGGCAGAGGTGAGCATTGCCACCGTGTCCCGTGTCTTTAATGACAGCGGACACGTCACAGCAGCAACCCGGAAAAGGGTGCTCGATGTTGCGAATCAACTCGGTTATCACCCCCGCGCACTGGCACAAAGCCTGGCACGGAAAAAATCCAAAATCATTACGGTCATTGTTCCGGTAATTTCCAACTACTTCTTCATGGAAGTACTGGCCGGAATGCAGGACAAAATAGCCGAGTACGATTATGACCTGCAGATTTTCAATGTGAAAGTTGCCGAGGATCTTCTGGATCAGGCCGATCACATCATCAAACGTGGCTGGGGTGAAGGCTACATGGCCATTTCGGTTCATCTCGATGACTCATCCTGGGAGAAGCTGGAAAAATACGACGTACCTGTAGTCCTCCTGGATGAATATTACCCGGGTTTCAGCACCATCAGTGTTGACAGCATCGAGGGAGCATATATTGCCACCTCGCATCTTCTGCAGCAGGGTTATCGCTCCGTCGGTATGATCTGTGCCAAACCGGACTCTAAGCCGGTCATTGACCGCGTTCTCGGATATCGCCACGCCATGCAGGATTCCGGCATCATGGTTGATCCCGAAATGATTGTCACCGGTGAGGACATGGAACGCGACGGATTTACCGAAAGCAACGGGTATCAGGCCATGACGAACCTGATCAGAAGCGATACGCCCCCCGAAGCCTGCTTTTGTGCCTCGGACATCCAGGCGCTCGGCGCCATCAAGGCTATGAAAGACAACAATATGCGTATTCCGATCATCGGATTTGATGATCTGGAGTTTTCCGAATATGTGGGGCTCTCCACCATGCGCCAGCCAATGTATGACATGGGATCACTTGCAATCGAAAAAATGGTACGGCAACTGGAGAAGACCGACACCGAACCAACCCATACCATCTTCACGCCGGACCTCGTTCTGAGAGCAAGCTCGCCGGACTTTGCCGGAATTTCAGAAGAATCAGGCTGATGCATCCTGATGACCCGGGATTCCGCCCGGACTAAATAAACTCACAAGCAGATATTGATCCGGTAAAACACGAGGCTCCGGAGACCAGGTACTTTAAACACGTGAATCCATCCGGATTCAATTAACCATCCTGCCAAATATATCCAAGATATGAAACTACGAACGACGATACTGTCTTTCCTCTTCCTGTTGGTTGCAATGCATTCCGCCAGGGCCGGGGTACTGACTGTAGATCCATCCTTTCCCAGTGTGGATGAGCCGGTAACGATTACCTTCAACGCTGAAGGAACCCCCCTGGAAGGATACACCGGTGAGATATATGCCCATACGGGACTTATCACCAGTGAAGATGACATTGACAGCGGAGGCTGGGAATACGTCATCGGAGAGTGGGGCGACAATGATGCCCAGCCGCAGCTTGATGAGATCGGCCCGGATCAGTGGCGTCTTGAAATTGACAACATTCCGGATTTTTACAATGTTGAAGCGGGAGAAACCATCTACCAGATTGCGATGGTGCTCCGCAGCTCCGACGGCGGAACCCAAACCGATGACCTGTTTATCGATATTCTTGATGAACCGGTTTCGGTGCGCTTCGAAAGCCCTGCCGGAACCTTGCTGGAACCCTACTTTGCAAAGGAGGATGAAACAGTCAGCGTTGAGATTGTCGCACAGGCCAGGGATACCGACCTTGACGAGATCAGGCTGTATGTGGATGGTGACCTGGAAGCAGTTGAGGGCGATGATGAAACTCTGACACATGATCTGACGGTCGCCGGTACGGGGCGAATTGAACTCGAAGCGGTAGCCGAAGATCAGGACGGCAATACAGCCGAAGATGAGATGTTTCTCATCGTCAACCCCGAAGTTATCGAACAGGCGCGGCCTGACGGGCTTGAGGATGGTATCACATACACTTCCGATCAGTCTGTCACACTTTCCCTGTATGCACCCTTTGTAGATTTTGTTTATGTCATCGGTGATTTCACCGACTGGGAGGTTGATCCGGACTACTTTATGTACCGCGATACCGAAGACGAAGACAATGTCCGGTGGTGGATTGAAATCGACGGTTTAGAGCCGGGAGAGGAGTATCGTTTTCAGTACTTTGTTGAAGGCGACCGCCGCATCGGTGACCTTTACTCCGAAAAAGTTCTGGATCCCTGGAATGATGTCTGGATTCCGGATGATGTATACCCCGATCTTATTCCCTATCCCGAAGATCAGACAGAAGGCATGGTCTCCGTTATGCAGCCCGGAAGGGAAGCCTATGACTGGCAGGCAGAAGATTACGAGCGTCCCGATCCGTCAGAACTGGTAATATACGAGCTGGTAATCCGGGACTTTCTGGATGACGGCACCTATGCCAATCTCGCCGATACGCTTGACTATCTCAAGAATCTTGGCGTTAACGCCATCGAACTGATGCCCGTTTCGAACTTTGACGGAAATGACAGTTGGGGCTACAATCCCAATTTTCACCTTGCCGTGGACAAAGCCTACGGACCTGCGCACGAGTTGAAGCGGGTCATTGATGAAGCCCACAAACGGGACATGGCCGTTATCCTCGATGTGGTCTACAATCACGCTACCGACCAGTCTCCTCTGATCGGTCTTTACGGCAACGATCCGGAAGACAATCCGTTCATCGGTCCGGGACACGCATATAACGTTTTCAACCATCTAAATCACGACCACGATTACATCAAATACTGGATGGACCGGGCAAACAGACACTGGATTGAGCGGTTCCGGGTTGACGGCTACCGTTTTGACCTGACCAAGGGATTTGCGTCCAATGTCGATCAGGGTAATCTGCTCGACGGCTACAATGAACGCCGCATCGAAAATCTCACCCGGATGGCCGATGAAATGTGGGATGTGGACGAAGATGCCTACATCATTCTTGAGCACTTTGCCGCGGCAGAGGAAGAGCAGGAACTTGCAGAGTACGGAACGGATGAAGGCCGCTCCGGCATGTTGCTGTGGGGCAATTTGAACAGGGCTTACAGCCAGTCTGCCATGGGATGGGTTGACTCCGACGATTTCTCATCCGATATATCCGGTGTGTGGTATCCCAATCAGGGATGGGAGCAGCCCAATCATATTCATTACATGGAGAGCCACGATGAACAGTGGCTGATGTACCGCAATCTGGCTTATGGCCGCTCCAACGATGACTATGATATCACGGAGCTGCCGGTAGCGCTCAACCGCCAAAAGCTGGTCGGGGCGTTCTTCTTTACTGTTCCCGGTCCGAAAATGATGTGGCAGTTCGGCGAGCTTGGATACGGATACGGCCCGGATGGCACCGACTGCCTGCGCCCCGGCGACGGCACGCTCGGGGAATGTCCGGAAGGCACTCCCGGCCGGACTGACGCAAAGCCCGTGCGATGGGAATACTATGACGACTCACAGCGAAAATCGCTCTATCAGGTCTGGCAGGCGCTTCTCAGACTCCGCCATGACAATCCCACCTTCCATGACACCGATACGGAAGTGAATATGCGCACCGGACACGGACAGTTTGACCGGCGCATTGTGCTGGAGCATCCGGACATGGATGCTGTGATCATCGGCAACTTTGATGTCGAACCGCTGGAGGTTGACCCCGCATTTCCGCAGTCGGGTACATGGTATAACTTCTTTGAGGGAACTCAGATGGAGGTGGATGAAGGAGAACGGAATCAGCCGATTACGCTTGAAGCCGGCGAGTTCCGGATCTACACCACAGAGGAGCAGGAAACGCCTCCTCAGAGTATACTGACCAGTGCCGATGACGAAGAAGAGGTCGGACAGGATGTTCCCGAGCGTACCAGCCTGGCACAAAATTATCCCAATCCGTTCAATTCCCAGACGACAATCCGTTTTGAGCTTCCGGCATCCTCAGAAGTTACCCTTGAGGTGTTCGACGTGCTCGGCAGACGGGTAACCACACTGGTGGACGGACAGATGGATGCAGGTGTGCACGAAACCCGTTTCGATGCCTCCGGACTTTCCAGCGGAGTCTATATATACCGGCTCCGGACTGCCGAAACCGAAATGACGCGGCAGATGATGCTGATTGAATAACCTTCACGCCCTGGCTGAAAGCATCTCAGTCAGGGCTTTTTTTGCTGGCAGTATTTGCAGGTATGGGACAAAAAAGGTATATGACCGGGGCTATGGGCAGCCACTCAGGCATTTTTTGCTGCCATATACCCGGATGAAGTGCTATATTACGCACTGAAAAATTATTAAAAATTGCTTTCTAAAAAGGTATTCAGCATGAAAGATCAACCTGCCGTGACATCAGGATATTATCGTCTGAGCTTCGTTACTCTCATCCTTCCGCTCATTGTACTGTTAACCGTTACCGGCTGTGGTGAAGATGATCCTTATGCCGTTCCCGAATATGTTCCTGATGAAGATCTCACTGCCGTTCCGGAGTGGGCTCAGGACGCGGTTTGGTATCAGATTTTCGTAGAACGATTCCGTGACGGTGACTCCGGGAATCAGCCGACCCTCCGGTCCATCGAAGGTTCCTGGCCCCATGATCATCCCGAGACCTGGCAGCCAACACCCTGGGGACAGGACTGGTACTCTGAGGATGACTGGGTTTCCGACGTGGATATGGATTTCTATGAATGGGTGCACCTGCGCCGGTACGGCGGTGATCTGCTGGGTGTCCTGGATCAGCTGGATTACCTCGAAGATCTGGGAATCACGGCAATTTATTTCAATCCGGTTAACGATGCCCCGTCGCTGCACAAATACGATGCGCGGAATTATCGTCATGTGGATGTCAATTTCGGTCCGGATCCCGAGGGTGACCGCGAACTCATAGCCGGAGAGGATCCCGCTGATCCCGATACCTGGGTCTGGACGGAAGCGGACAAAATGTTTCTGAAAGTCATTGAGGAAGCACAAAAAAGAGGAATCCGGGTCATAATGGATTATTCATGGAATCACACCGGCATCACGTTCTGGGCATGGCAGCACATTCTGGAACATCAGGAGGATTCTCCTTATGCCGACTGGTATCAGATTGACCGGTTCGATGATCCGGAAACCGAAGAAAATGAATTCGAATATCCCGGATGGGCGGGGGTTCCGGAATTGCCCCAGTTCCGGCGCTATGATTCAGTTGAGGATTTCGAGCACGGTGACCTGATTCCCGGAGATTTTCATCCCGGGCTCAAGCGCCACATTTTTGCCGTTACCCGCCGCTGGCTCGCACCGGACGGGGATGTGGACCGGGGCGTCGATGGATTCCGGCTGGATGTCGCAGAGCTCATCCCGGTCGATTTCTGGAGGGATTATCGCAAGTTTGTGCGCAATATCAATCCCGAAGCTTTTCTGGTAGGAGAACTTTGGTGGGCTGACTGGCCGGATAAGCTGATGGATCCCACCGAATGGCTTCAGGGTGACATTTTTGATGCCGCCATGAATTACCGGTGGTACCGCCCGACAAGGCAATGGCTTGGAGGAGCCGAGCCGGAACTGACGGATCCCTCCGAATATGTACACCATCTGGATTCCATTCAAAACGGTTTGCGTGATGAGGTTGTGAGGGCACAGATGAACCTGACCGCCAGCCATGACACACCACGCTTCTCCACATCCATCTTTAACCAGGGGCTGAACAAGTACGAGGTAAACCCGCGCGAAAACCCCGATTACAAACTCCATCGTCCGGATGACCGTACGTGGCGCGATGTGCGGCTGATTCTGGCACAGCAGTTTACGTGGAAAGGTGCGCCTCATGTATGGATGGGGGATGAGCTTGGTATGTGGGGCGCCGATGATCCTGACTGCCGCAAGCCGTTAATCTGGCCCGATCTGGCATTTGAAGACGAGACAACGCATCCGTTCGACCGGGAACGTACGCGTGACGAAGTGCAGGCGGATATGGAGCTTTGGAACTATTATCAGCATCTCATCCGGCTGCGCCGGGATAATCCGGTTTTTTCAAGAGGCCGGCTGGAAGTGCTGAAAACCGATGATGACCGCAATCTGCTGGTTTATGAGCGTAATGCCGGCGAAAACCCCGGGCAAGCAAATGAGCAGGAATTTGAAGGAAGCCAACGGGCTATTGTTGTTTTTAATAACCATGAAACAGGTTCTGCCGATATCAGTTTACCGGTGGAAAATCCTCAGCAATGGCAGGAGGTGCTTGGTTTGCAGCCCATGGCATGGGACTTTGGCGATCAGGCTCTGGAGATAACCATACCGGCGAAATCCGCAGCTGTTTTTTTGAAAGAGCCGTAGTAGAGCAGCAGGGTTCCGGAATCAGAATTCCCTGAAGACTCTTTCGCCACCCACAGACTCCATATTCAGCAGTACTTTTTTTCCCTTTCTGACATAGGCAGCCAGGATTTTTCCTATGAAGATGATGTGGTCACCGGAATCGACTTCCCTGAAGAGCTGACACTCCAAATTGATGGTGGCCTTTTTTAGAAGCGGCGGTTTCACATACTCGGACTTTACCGTTTCCAGGCCAGATTCTGCAAACTTGTCGACAGACTTACCCGATACCGAACCGAAGTACCGTACGGCCTTTTCAAGCTCTTTGTTGGGAACGGCAACAACAAACTCTCCGCTCTGCTGGATCAACTTGTGGGTGTTTCCGCTTTTGGACAGTGATACGGCATAAAGCGGCGGTTCAATGGAACTTTTCATATTCCACCCGGCAACCATCCCGTTGGGCTTTTGCTTCTGATCTACAGAAATGACAAATACGCAGCTTTCTGGCTTGAAGGCATCAAATGATTCTTTTACGGAGACCTTTTTCATGTGCTTAAAATTTTTGATTCATATGGTCAGATGTAATTCCATGACCGTGTTTAATCATGATCCTGTGTGCCCGGGCACCGGCCCGGTCATGATCATTTCATGTGCTCAAAATTTTGGATTTATACAGTCAGATGAACCGAAGGTCACGAAGTGAAATGCCATGACCTTGTTTAATCATACGGTTGTGTGTCCGGGCGCCGGCCCGGTCATGGACATTTCATCTGTTTAAATTTTTGATTTCTAATGTCACATGTAATAATCTGGTGTTACTTGTTGACTTTTTTTCGTGTTGAGATATGTATAGGGTTTTGTCAGTCAGAATGGTAGATTCCTTCTTCACCCTCTTCCGGGACACTTTCCACGATATCCTGTTCCTGAAGCACAATCATCACGAACCAGCAAAGCGAAGCCCAGAAAAAACCGACCGTCCAGCCGAACAGCACATCCGTCGGATAGTGAACCCCCAGCAGTACACGGGTGAAACCCACCAGTATGGTAATGAATATCGGTATGCTGATAGTGTAAATCCTGATGCGTGACGTGGTCTCCAGCCGTGTCAGAAGCGAACCCAGTGTCAGGTACACCACCGCAGAAAGCATGGAGTGTCCGCTCGGAAAACTTGGCGATGTCTCGACCATCAGGGCAGGGACTATGTCAGGACGGTCCCGCAGAAAGAAATCTTTCAGCAGCAGACTTATCAGCAATCCGCCGGCGGTTGCAATAAAGACCAAAGTGGCGGACCGGTAATTCTGTTTCAGAAGCAGATATCCGACGACAAATATAATGGTGAGGGTAAGTACGGTCGGGCCTCCCATGGCGGTCATGTCGCGGACAGCTTCATCCACCCAGTGCGGTCCGCGCAGAAGTTCGGGATTTTCGGGGCTGCGGACAATGGTCAGCGCCCATTGATCGAACTGCCTGGCCTGCTCAACAATAAACATGTCACTAATTTCAATACCTCCGCGAATGAACAGTAATACCATCAGCAGGCCGAGCAATATCAGGATCTCTTTCTTGAACAATATCTTAATCTTGGGAAATTGACGGCTGGACTTATCTAATATTGGCATAACGAAACTTATGTTATACTGGCATAAGAAGTTTTATGGCTGACTGCATACGTTTGAAATCTAATAAATACAATATTACGCCATATTTCAACATAAAACAGCCGGCGCATGGATAAGTGTGGTCATCATAGTTTATTGAATACCTTGGTTTTGAGGTATTCTTTTTCCATGCAGCTTTTGTCATCGGAAGAAAAAATCCCGATTTTCTTCCTTATTTTAGGTGATACCTCTATTTCACAAATTATTTTTCACAATTTAACTGTGCATCAGTACTGTATCTAATTATGACCCGGACTATCAGATTTTTTCCCAGTTGTTTCTTCCCGCTTTTATTATTGGCAACGCTGACCCTGAAAAGCACCGGAGCGGCCTCCGCTGAAACAGACGGTGGATCAGTTGAACGTCCTCAAACCGGTGCCAATATACCGGAATGGGCCAAAGACGCCGTTTGGTATCAGATCTTTCCGGAGCGTTTTCGCAACGCTGATCCCGATAACGATCCGGTCCCGGAGCGTATCGGAGACCCGCATTCCTGGGATCTCGGAGCACCGGAAGGGTGGGAGATTTCTCCCTGGACCGGCGATTGGTATCAGCGGGCGGACTGGGAGCAGCGAGTGGGGACTGATTTTTACGATTTTGTCTTTACCCGACGCTACGGCGGCGATTTGCAGGGCGTTATTGACAAACTGGATTATCTGGACACTCTGGGGGTCACCGCCATCTATCTGAATCCGGTTTTTGATGCTGTTTCTCTCCACAAGTACGATGCCAGCCATTTCCATCACATTGACCGTCATTTCGGACCCGATCCCGAAGGCGATATTGAAATTATGGAACAGGAAAATCCTTCCGACCCCGACACCTGGCAATGGACATCCGCAGACAAGCTGTTTCTTGAGCTGCTTGATGAAGCCCGCAAACGGGACATTCGTGTGATCATTGACGGTGTCTGGAATCATGTCGGACGGGACTTCTGGGCTTTTCGCGATATAAGGGAACACGGCAGGGATTCGGAGTTTCTCGACTGGTTTAAAATCACTGATTTCGGTGATGAGTATGAAGATGGCTTTGATTACGAGGGTTGGTGGGGGTATATGGGGCTCCCCGAGTTTGCCGAAGACGGCGAAAATCTCCATCCGGAAGTAAAACAGCACATATTTGACGTCACAAAAAGGTGGATGGCGCCCGATGGGGATGCCGGCAGCGGCATTGACGGATGGCGGCTTGATATGGCCACAGAACTCGGCAAGGAGTTCTGGGAAGAGTGGCATGAGCTGGTTTATGATCTGAATCCGGAGGCGTTGACCATCGCTGAGATCTGGGGTGATGAAGCCCGGGATTTCATCGCTGACGATCTTTTTGGCGTGGTGATGAACTACCGGTGGGCTTATGCCACACACGCATTTCTGATTCAGCAGAGTATGACGGCATCAGAGTTTGCTGATCGCCTGGCCGACCTGAGAAATGACTTTGATGAACGCACTAATATGGCCATGCAGAATATCCTTGACGGCCATGACACCGAACGCCTGGCCTCGATGATCGTCAATGATGAGTATGCCTACAAGGGCGGGATGGATGATGAAGAGCAAAGCAAAATCAGGGATATTTACAACACCTACGAAGTCAGAGCCCCCGACGATGAAGAAAAAAAACGGCACCGGCTCGTTGCGCTCTTCCAGTTTGCCTACACCGGTGCTCCCATGATTTACTATGGCACCGAAGCCGGCATGTGGGGCGCTGACGACCCCGATGACCGCAAACCCATGGTCTGGCCCGATATGGAATACGATGACGAAATCAACCATCCCTACTCCAGGCAGCGTCCGCGTGATTCCGTGGCATTTGATCACGACATGTACAGCTGGTACGCCAAGCTTGCCGGCATCCGCGGTAAAAGGGATGCACTCAGGACAGGCCGGTTCCGCCTCATAAAAGCCGATGACGATGCCCGTGTTCTGGCATTCAAACGCTACACCGATGATGATTTTGCGATCGTTGTAATAAACCGCGGCTCTGAAACCTATTCATTTGATTTTTCCTCCGGAGACGTAACGGATCTGCCCAGAAGAGTTTTCGACCGGGTCAGCGGCAAGCGGATTATCAGCAGACAGAATAAGTTCAATGTGGATGTCCCGCCGGTCAGCGGCATGATAATCACACCATAATTTCAGCTGCACAGCGGAAAGGATCAGCTGTCCCGCATTCTGCCCGGAAAGTTTGCGAAGTTACACCGCATGCAAGCGGATTTGAGGGGTATTTGGATGGTTTTCGGCGCCAGTACTTTGTATCTTGTCTGGATGCGAATTGATCCGAAGTATTTCAATCATTTCATGGTCATCGTAGCGGTTATTTGCATTTTGGCTATAATTTTTGCCAGCCTTCGCTACTCTCAAAGACAAGAACAGCGTTTTCTCGATCGTCTGGATAACAAATCTCTGTCCGAACTGGTTTTTATGGATCAGCAGGGAGATACGCTTTACGTTAATCCTGATCAGACGACCGTTCTGTTGTTCTGGGCGACGTGGTCCGATCGCTCTCTGGAAGAACTGTATGATCTTTACAACTGGCACGACCGCCATCCGCATATAGAAGTGATTTCTGCCTTTGTAAAGGATGCCGAGGAATTTGCCAAAGCTCATGACCGTGAGAATAAGAACAGCTACCGGCTGGTCAACGGCACCCCGGCATATCAGGACCTGAGGGTCCCGGGCGTTCCCACGGCAGTTGTGTTTGACTCCGGTGGAAAAGTGAAAAAGGTTCAGTCAGGCTCACAGACAGTCCCGATTTGGCATGAAGTGTCCACGCGGCAGGAACTGCAGCATCAACGCGAACAAGAAGAGGGTTAATCGCGTTACTTATGCGGCCGGAACCTGCCGTCGGTTGAAATACCCATGGCGGCTTACCCCCACACAGGAGCATGATTATAGCCAGCATGGGTACTACATGTGACGTCAGAATCATAAATTATAAACAGATGAAATGAACATGACCGAACGGGCGTCAGGACACACAGGCGCATGATTAAAACCGGTCATGGAATTGCATGTGTCCACTTAATCAAAAATTTTAAACACATGAAAACGTCGGCCATATCACAAAAGATAGATTAAAAAATAACCGCCATGAGCTGGAATACCGCCTCAGAGAAACTGCCTGTTGTCCTGTTCAACGATGCATTCCTACCGGCAGAACAGGCTTCGCTCAGTCCCGAAATCAGACTGGCCCGTTACGGAGAGGGCTGTTTTGATACTATGCGATATTATGCCGGTGGTTTTTTCCGTCCGGAAGATCACCTGACCAGGCTCCGGAAGGGGTTGGAGCATCTGGGACTCGAACCATCCGGATATCTGGCTGATACCGATTCTTTTCTGGGCATGCTCACCGGTTTTTTAAAAGCCAACGATGCTCTCGGACAGCATGTGCGTATCCGCGTCCAGGTATGGGCTGATGATATCACAGCAGGGTACCGGCCGGGTAACAGAACGGCAAAAATCCATGTCTCCGGATCCCGGATAATCACCACTACCACCGGCGAAAAACCCGCCGGAGTCAATCTGATTACAAGTACTGTCCCGCGCATACCACACGCTGCCCTTCCTGCAGATGTAAAATGGTCCAACGGGATAAATTACATTCTCGCTGCACGACAGGCCCAGTCGCACAATGCTGATGATGCACTGATGATGACCACTACGGGGTGGGTAAGCGAGACAACCATCGCAAACATTTTCTGGATCAAAGACGATTTTGTATTTACTCCGTCGGTTTCCTGTGATTTGTTTCCAGGAATTGCCCGGAATACCATCATCGAAGTGCTGGATGAAATGGATATCAACACTAATCAGGGTGCGTATTCCGCCGACTTTCTGAAAACAGCTGATGCTGTGTGGATATGCAACTCTGTCCGTGGAATTGGGTTGGCAGGACGCATAGATAACAAGGAGTTTCCGCTTCAGTACAGCTTTTTTGACCGGATTCAGAATCGATTTGCTTCACACATCAACGATAATCTGCAATATGTTGGCTGATTCATCTGCAACTGTAAAAAGGAATCTGGTGTTCCGGACGGTTCAAGAATTCGATGCATGGATTCGGAGCTACCTTCGGAAGAAGAAAGAGGAGGGACCGGTTGTATTTCTGGATTCCCAGCTTGACGGGCATCCGGCCTCATCGCACGGATACATAGCCAGTAATCCCGAGTCGGTGTTGTGGTACCGGCAAGATTACGGTGACCCGGAAGGTGTTTTTGAGTACGATGCCCGGAATGCAGGTCCGGGTGCCGCGACGGACAGACCTGAATCCTGGATCAAACGGGAAGAAACCGATCCCTGGGAAGCCCTGAAAGCCTATCGCAGGGAGCATAAGGACTGGATGTTCGGATGGTTTTCCTACGACCTGAAAAACAGGATCGAAACGCTTTCCTCTGCTAACGAGGATCGCATCAGATTGCCCGATCTCTGTTTTTTTATCCCTTCGTCGCTGCTGGAGGTCGATCGCAGGCAACTCTCCGTCAGAGTATTAAAAGGCCCGTGTAATACCGTACCTGCGGGCGTGGCAGAGTTCAATTCCCAAAATACTAATGGATTGTATTCACAGGAAATAGCATCCATCGACAAAAAGCTGCCATCCGGCACCCTGAAATCGGGAGAAGGCTGGCAGGACTATCGCGCCAAGATCCGGCAGATCAAGGATTATATCGCCAGGGGGGATACGTATGAGGTGAATTTTACTCATCAGCTCGAGAGTCCGTTTGAATCCGGTTCTCTTGAGTTATTTGATAATATGAGAGGGCACGGACCGGTGCCGTTTGCTGCATGGATTACATACAATGGGGTGGATGTCTGCTGTGCTTCGCCGGAACGTTTTCTGATGCGAAAGGGAAATCGTGTTGTCTCCCAGCCAATCAAGGGGACATCGCCGAGAGGAGGCACCCCTGAAGAAGACAGGGAAATTATCAGCGACATTCTTAACAAGGAGAAAAACAAGGCAGAAAATGTTATGATTGTCGACCTTGTGAGAAATGATCTTGGCAAGCTGGCGAAAACCGGTACTGTAAAAACCGATTCTCTGCTTGAAGTACAGAGTTTTGCGACGGTTCATCAACTGGTTTCCACTGTTTCGGCCGAAGTCAGCACCGGTATGGCATCAGTGGATATTATCCGGGCCTGCTTTCCTATGGGATCAATGACCGGGGCACCGAAAATTCGTACAATGGAAATAATTGATGAACTGGAAACTTATCGCCGGGGGCTTTATTCCGGTGCCGTTGGTTATTTTGCCCCAAATGATGATTTTGACTTCAACGTTGTCATCCGGACGGCCATTATTAAAGAAAGGAGATTGTACTATTCTGTAGGCGGTGCCATAACTTCCGATTCAGATCCGGAAGAGGAGTGGCAGGAGAGCTGGTTGAAAGCCCGTGCATTACCTGTAAATCATACGTTTTGGTAGTTGAAAAACGATAGTAATAGTCATATCTTTATCCTTCTGAAAAAAAATGATATCATTCTGTCAGAATTAAAAATTATAAGCACATGAAAAAAGGCATTCATCCTGAATACAAGGAAGTAAAGGTCATTCTCAGCGATGGCAGTGAGGTGGTTACCCGGAGCACCATGAAAACCAAAGATGGTGTTTACAAAGCGGAAGTGGACTCTAAAAACCATCCGTTCTACATCGGCAGTCAGAAAATGATGAGTGCCGCCGGACGTGTAGAACAGTTTAATCGTCGTTTTGGCAAGAAAGCCGCCAAGAAATAATTATATCCGGCAGTAACTCTGCTGTTTACGGACATCTGGCTACAGGTGCCATCCATTTTCCGGCAGATTTGTGTGCTAATCAAGCACACGGGTCTGCCATTTTTTTTGCGGATCAGGACGGCCCGGCATAAAGTGCATTTTCAAACTGCCTGATTTCCGTTTTCCTGCAACATTATCCGGCACAAATTCCACAATGGTAGATGAAACGGTGCGCACATGTTCCAGCTCCATACTGAATCCAAAAAGGTCAGGGTTGCCCTCGTTTATATCATCAGGTTGCTTCAGCCCGTTTTGTGTGGTGTGCAAATCCATAATTCTTCCCAGATTGTTTTTGTAGCTGCGCCCCAGGAAATCTTCAAATAATTGCCTGCGGCCGTTGCGTATCTTTGACTCCTCTTTGCCTGCCGAAACCCATATGCCTGCACCGTACCCCTGATGGCTTCTCTGCAGTGCCTGCCCGTCAAAATGCCACATGGTTACTCCGTTCCGTGAATCTGCCATCAGCAGCCGGAACGGCTGAAAAGAGAGGTGCTTGAGGGGGTCCGAATCTGCAAATCGTTCCGCAACCTGGTCAGGTGAGGAACAGTCGGCTATTTCCGGTATGATAACCCCGCGGCTGGATGTATCTGAACCGGATGCGTGTTGGCGGCTCTGGTAGTCGTTCATGAGTGCAAAGGCAGCACCTGTTTCGTTGGCAGCGATCCAGGTACCTCCGGCCTGGCGGTCAACAGGCCATACACACTGTATTCCGCTGACATTGTGCTGAAGCGGTTCTGTGGATGACGGCCGGGATTTTTGCTCGTCACGGTTGGATGCCAGTAAATAAGAGCCGGCCCCGGTCGGTAAAAATGTAATTGTACACATCCGTGAAAAAATCCGTTATTTTAACGGCAACTGGCCGGGCCAGGTAACCGTAGAATTGAATTAAGCTTATATGAATCTGAAACTCCAGAAATTTGAAGGCCTGAATCCGTTTCAGGAAAATGCCTATCTCGTACATGATAACAAAAAGGCGCATCTGTTTGATCCCGGGTTTCACAATGCAGAAGAATGGGACAGACTGTTGCAGTATCTTGAATCCGTGAAGCTCGATGTGGAAGCGCTGGTAATCACACATGCTCATGTCGATCACATTATGGGACTGCAGCGGGCCATGCAGCTGTTTGAAGTACCGCTTTACATGCACAAGGACAGCTACATCTTTATTGAACAATATCCCCGGCAGGCCATGATGTTTGGCATGAACGCCGAGCCACTGGAGGTCGATCCGGTTTTTATTGATGCATCATGGACACTGCAGATTGGTTCATTCGAGTATGACTCCAGACACACGCCCGGCCATTCTCCGGGTCATCTGTCTTTTTACCATAAGAATGGCGGATGGGTTATTGCCGGTGACGCTCTTTTTGCCGGAAGTATCGGACGAACGGATCTGTTTGGCGGTGATTATGAGCTGCTCGAGGAGAGTATCAAAAAAAAGCTGTACACCCTTCCTGATGATACTGTAGTATGGCCCGGACATGGTCCCAACACAACTATTGGTTACGAAAAGAAGACAAATCCGTTTGTCAAGGGGCTGTGATTAAGCTGCCGGAATACGGGGTGATTTCGTAACCGGATTAAGCAGATTTTCAGATGCCCGGAAGTGTTGATACACAAGAGCAAATGCCTGCAGCTTCCCTTGCCTGCAACACTCATTCCATAAGATTTCTGATGCGTTCCATTTCCTTGCGATAGTATTCGGACCGGTGCGGCCTTGTTTGAACCAGCTTTTCAAAGGTTCTCAGAGCTTCATCGTATTTGTTTTGCTTTTCATATATCCTGGCAAGTGTTTCTGAAGCGATATCACCCACTTTTATTGAGTTTTCACCAAGATCAGGCTGCTCTGCCTCTTCCCGCTTATCGTCCGGTTCCGGCTGCAGAGTGATCTTCTTGTTCTCTGCCTTGTTAAGCTGTTCGATAAGCCGGTCAAGCTGAAGCGTCTGTGGGGAAGTATCCCCGGGTTCAGGAGCATCGGTTGTATCCGAATCGGGAGAAAACGGTTTCCAGGCCTTGAAATGATCCGGGTGGGTCAGAAAATAATGAAGATGTTCAAAAAAAGGACTGCCCGGAGCATAACATTTAGCCTTGAGCGCATAATGAATGGCCTGGTTATTTTGGCCATTGAGATGGTGAAGCCATGAGAGCAGAAAATAACCGACGGCATCCATACCCCGCTTTTTTAAATGATTTTCGAGATTGGAAATACCTTTTTCCGGGTCTATTTCAAACTGTGTAATGTAAGAGCTCAGGCTCTGGGGAATTTCAAAAGGTAGTCCTTGCATGATAGTATCTTAGGTTAATACCCTGAATATAGAAACAGCATGGATCAAAACAAAGATGCTGATATTACCATTCACCCATGGCATCGTTGAACATGCTGTCGGCCAGCCGCAGCATGGCTTCAAATATGGCCTCAATTTCCCCGTCTACGGGGTCTTCACTGGGGTCATATTCATAATTGCCGGTAAAATTCTTTTGCCATTCGGGCTCATCACTGCCAACATATTTATACGTTGCCTGAACCCCGATCTGCACCCGGTTCAAATCTGCACGCTGATCACCGGCGACGCTGAATGGTCTGTTTGAATAGGATGTAATGGTACCCTCAATAATGACATCTGCATTTTCAGGTGAATCGGTAAGCTGCAGACGGCTTTGATTGATAAACCGGTCAATCATGGCATCGTTCAGCTGGTCACTCAGATCACCAATACCACTGCCGGAGCGGTCTGAGAAAAAAGGAATGTATATCGTACGGACATCGGACGGAATGGTTACCCCGGTAAAACTGTAACGAATACATCCCGAAAGCAATCCTCCTGCGAGCAGAACAAGGATCATTACCCTGCCGGTGAATGACATACCCCTGGAAGTATTAAAGCAGTTCATATTGGTCTATTTTCCGGTATAACGTACGTTCACTCATGCCCAGTATTCTGGCCGCTTTCCGGCGGTTTCCGCTGTATTTTTCGAGTGCTCTTTTGATAAGAAATTTCTCAACGTCTTCCAGTGAGGGAAGATCCTCTTTGCCAAACAATGCTGCTGCATGCCGCTGGTCATCGGTCAGTTCCTGCAGGTTTTCTGTTCCGGAAGCATGATTCTCGCCCTCTCTGTTTATGTCATGATCCGCTGGTCCATATTCATCGTAAGGACCTTTATTGTGATTTTGCTCCGGCAAGTCATCAACATCATCAATTTCGGCATCCGAATAGGGAGCAACCCCGACCATTAAATCATTGATATCCTTGGCAGAAGCAGGTTTTTGGGGGTTCTGTGGATTTTCTTCACCCCGGGTGCCGGTATGCGCCGGAAGGTGTTTCGGAAGACCACCTTCCCTGAAAGTATGATAAAAAAGGGTGGCAATCATCCGTTTCATATCGCCCATCTCGTTTTTCATGTCGAGCAGAGCACGGTAGATCAGCTGCAGCTCGCGGCTCTCCGTTGCGGAAGCGGTTTGATGCTGATGCTGCTCATCGTGGTCAAAGAGCATGGGAAGATTATCCGCCGAACCAAGACTTTGTCTGCCTTTCAGATACTTTTTAAGGACATCCTCATTGACAAACTGGGATTTTTCAAGAACAACCAGCTGCTCAGCCACATTTCTGAGTTCCCGGATGTTGCCCGGCCAGCGGTAGGAAAGCAGCAGCTGCCGTGCCTCATCGGACATCCCCCGGAAAACAGAGTCGTACTTTTTGGCAAAATGGGAAACAAAATCACGGAAAATGAGCAGAATGTCGTTGCCGCGTTCCCGTAAAGGCGGGATGCTGATGGTAATGGTATTCAGGCGATAAAAAAGGTCCTGGCGAAAATCACCTGCCTCCACACTCTTCCACATGTCCTTGTTGGAAGCGGCTATGACCCGTGTATTCACCTTCCGGGGTTTACTGGAACCGACCCGGAAGAACTCCCCGGACTCCAGAATGCGAAGCAGCTTTACCTGCACATTTTTGGGCGTGTCTACAATTTCATCGAGAAAGATGGTGCCGCCGTCAGCCTGTTCGAAGTAGCCCATTCTGGATTCATGGGCTCCGGTATAAGCACCTTTTTCGTGTCCGAACAGTTCACTTTCGATAATACCTTCGGGTATGGCACCACAGTTGACGATAACCAGATTTTTTTGATTTCTGGGGCTCAGATCATGAATGACTCTGGCAATGACATCCTTGCCGACACCTGTTTCTCCATACAATAGTACAGTTATCTCTGTAGGTGCTACCTGCAGCACCTTGTCGAGGGCCTGCTTAAGTGCAGGAGACTCTCCTATGATTCCGTATTTTTTCTGAAGCTCTTTTCGATCCACACTATAAATGTAATAATTATTACGGCAATTTTAATGATATCAAATGTCCGTGGAACAGCTGTGCCACGATGACCGGCATGTTTGCATGTAATCCCCGGAAAGCAGGACTTTATTCAGAGTGCCACCGCCGGAAAGGGCGAGGTATCGGATAATAAAACTTTGCTGAGTGCCTTTCCCTTGAGTGTTGCCGAGGTGGCATCAAAAATTTCCACTTCAACATAATCTCCGGCTTTGCACACGCCTTTGTCAAAAATAACCATTTTATTCGTATCTGTCCTGCCCGAGAGCTGATCTTCCGATCTTTTGCTGGTACCTTCAGCCAGAACAATATGGCGCCGGCCTATTTCCTGCTGATTTAACTCTGCGGCAATACCGTGCTGCAGTGAGATGATCTCTGACAGACGCCGTTTTTTAACCTCTTCAGGTACGTCGTCTTCGTATTTCCGGTGTGCCAGAGTACGCTCCCGCTCGGAGTAGGCGAACATGTAGGCCATGTCGTAACGCACCCTCTCTATGATATCCAGTGTTTCTTCATGCTGTTCTTCCGTTTCGCCGCAGAAACCGGCAATGATGTCGGTAGAAAGTGAAACGCCCGGAATCATGGATCTCATTTTGTCGATCAGCTCCAGGTACGCTTCCCGTGTGTACGGACGCTTCATCCGCTCAAGCACGGTATTATTTCCCGACTGCACCGGAATATGGATATAGTTGCAGACGTTGTGCCGCTCACGCATCACATGAAGAAACTCATCAGGGAAATCTTTGGGATGTGAAGTCGAAAACCGGATTCTCATCTCGGGATTAATGAGACTGCAGCGGTACATCAGCTCTGCAAAATCCCGTCCGTTATGGTTGTAGGAATTTACATTCTGGCCGAGAAGTGTGACTTCCTTGTATCCTGCATCGCTGAGCTGCTGAAACTCGTCAATGACGCTTTCAACAGGGCGGCTCCGTTCGCGTCCGCGGGTGAACGGTACGACACAAAATGAACACATGTTGTCGCAGCCGCGCATGACCGAAACAAATGCGGAAACTCCGTTGCCCGTTGTGCGGACCGGCGTTATATCGGCATAGGTTTCTTCCTGCGAGAGGATGACGTTTACAGCTTTTCGTCCGTCTTCAACTTCGGCAAGCAGTTTGGGAATGTCCCTGTAGGCATCCGGACCAACAACAATATCGACAAGCTTTTCCTTCTCCAGAAACTTTTCGCGCAGCCGCTCGGCCATACAGCCAAGTACCCCTATAACCATGTCTCCGTTTCGTTTCTTTTTCAGGGACCGGAAATGATTGAGCCTGTTCCAGACTTTTTGCTCGGCATTGTCGCGGATAGAGCAGGTGTTTATAAATACAACAGACGCATCATCGGGCGTGTCAGTCGGTTTCATGCCGCGGTCAACCATGATGGAGTTGACGATTTCAGAATCGGCAAAATTCATCTGACAGCCGTAGGTTTCTATAAAAAAGTTACGATCTCGCAAAACGGGGTACCTTGTTTCGGGTGATACGGTAAACGTGTGATTGTGATTGCATTTCAGAAAAATGCCGGCCAGTAACATCGTACAAGCCTGTAAAATAATGACTTTGCCGCACTTTTACTACGCAGATCCGGCTCTGTAATTATGAAGGATTACGTCTGATCCTGCCCCGGAAAAAGTGCACCGGCTCTTACGTTCACTATTCGGAGCCCGGCCAGGTATCGGGCCTTTTTCGCCAGTCATTCAAAAACGCAACATCGCTGTGGCGTATTTTATCTTTCTCAAGGGCAACATCAACCAGTGTTGCATAATCGGTAAGTGTATGCATCGGTATGTTATGTTCCTTGATTTTTTCGTTGGAAACGTCGAAGCCATACGTAAATATGGCAAGCAGTGCGTCTACTTTGGCACCGACAAATTCCAGGGTTTCAACAACTGAGAGGGCAGAGGTACCGGTGGAGATGAGATCTTCAATGACAACGGTAGATTCGCCTTTGCGAACCCCGCCTTCAATCTGATTACCCATTCCGTAGGACTTGGCTTTTGCCCTGACGTAAGCCATCGGTTTGTTCAGCCGGTCGGCTACCCAGGCCGTGTGGGGAATTCCGGCGGTTGCGGTTCCGGTAACGACATCAATGTGTGAATAGTTATCGGTAATGATTTCCGATAATTTGCCGGCAATTTTCTTTCTCAGTTCCGGATAAAGAATGGTCAGTCGGTTATCACAGTAAATGGGGGAGTTCCACCCGGAAGACCAGACGAAGGGGTTATCCGGCCTGAGCAAGACAGCGTTTATGTCGAGGAGTTCTCCGGCCAGTTCCCGGGCAAATTTTTTGTCTGAAATCATAGCGCAAATCGGTTCTGCTGTTCGATTCTGTTATTACCGGGCTATGCTGATCCCCTCTCGATATTCAGCAACCTTGAACAGAATTTTTTATAGAACAACAAATATAATAAATAACAGACAAATTTGTGCATACATCCCGGCTACGATATCGTCAAGCAGAACACCCCAGCCGCCTTCGGTGTTTTGAATGGCTCCGATGCCGAGCGGTTTGAGGACGTCAAAAAAACGGAACAGGAAAAAACCAGCGGCAAAAACCAGAACATTGTATTCCCAACTCGTATAGACCGGGATGAAGAGAAATACCATGGCCTGACCGGCAAATTCATCAGATACACATTCGGCGGGATCGGGGCCGAGCTCTTTTTCAATTCCGTTGGCTGCAATAAGTGTTACCGCAGCGAAGAGCACGACAATCAGGAGCGGACCGAAAAGGGGGTGTATGAATTGCGAGGTGAGATAAATCAGCGGCAAGGCAGCAAGGCTTCCCCATGTTCCGGGAATTTTCGGCAAAAAGCCGATATAGAAAACACTTCCCGCTAAAACAGCCCAGTTAGACGTTTTTGGGTTCACTTTTAAATAATCTCCTGTTAATATAAAGGTATTCAATACCGGTATAGACGGTAACAATCATTACAAGATAGAAAAACCAACCCAATATCCCCGTTTCAAATAATGCCGTGGCGGCATCACCGGGCATTCCTCCTGCTTTTGATATGGCACCGGCCAGCAGTACTACATACAGAAATACCATTTGAACCAGCGTTTTAACTTTCGCCGAATACCTTGTCTGCATCGGAAATCCGATGTAATCTGACCAGATCCGCAAAGCCGTTATGACAATATCCCTGAATACAATTACCCCGATAACCCACCACGGGAACTGGCCGGAATCAAGAAACGGAATGCAGATAAAGCCGGCAAACGTCAGAAATTTGTCTGCAAGCGGATCGAGAAAAACCCCTGTATTTGAAGTGACCTCATATCTGCGGGCGTAATAGCCATCCAGATAATCGGTCAGCGCGGCTATGATGAAGACAATAAGCCCGAGCGCCGCCCAAAAAAATGCGTCCTGAAGATACATCAGCACGAAAAGGGGAGCGAGAATGATACGCAGGGCACTTAATATATTCGGTACTCGTTTCACAACGTCAAAGATAAAAAAGTTGCAACACACTGAAACAGAATATTTATGATTCATCCGGCAAGGTTATCAGTATTGTGAAAAGTTACCCATGGATCAATATGTATTCTGAATTTGCCGTTCGTTTGAAACGGGAGAAATCCTATTTTAGATTACGTCAGATTCCGGTCTTTCGCGGATAGTTATACATTTTCCGCTATACACCCCGGATCTGCTAAACGAACGAACCACACTATTTCAGGCCGTCACAATAACAGGCTTGCTTCAGCACCAAAATTTCTATGGCTAATCATTCAGCCGGTATCGTAACTATCGGTAATGAACTGCTCAACGGCGATGTCATCAACACAAACGCTTCCTGGCTGGGTCAGATCCTGCGTGGCATCGGCATTCCCTGTGAAACCGTACTCACGGTTTCAGACGATATGGAGTCTATCCTGAGTGCAGTAAATTATCTGTGGGACAATCATGATCTGGTGATTGTAACCGGCGGCCTGGGGCCGACGAGGGATGATGTTACAAAATCAGCTTTGCTGCATTTTTTTGAGGATCAGCCTGTTAGGGATGAAAACGTGCTTGCGCATGTAACAGAGTACTTCAGAAAAAGGGGGCGACCGGTCAGTGAGGTGAACCGCCAACAGGCAGATATACCATCCAGAGCCCGTATTATGTTTAATGATCTGGGCACTGCTCCCGGATTGCTCATGGAAAAGGATGACCGTATACTGGCGGCAATGCCAGGCGTGCCTTATGAGTTGAAGCACATAACGGAAAAACGTCTGATACCGCTGCTGGAGCAGCGATGGGAGAAAAAAGAACGCAGAATCAGCCAGAAGTACTACCGGACTACCGGGATCGGCGAAAGTGACCTTAGCGAACGGGTCCTGGGAGGGCTTGAAAAAGTTATCCCTGATACGGTTGATATTGCTTTTTTACCCCATCCGTCCGGTGTGGATATTCGCATAACGGAAATAAACGGAAGCAGCCAGGCTGCCTTTTCAGATTTTTGTGAATGGATTCAGCAGAAGGCTTCGCTTTTTATTTTTTCAGATGACTATCATGAAACCCTCGGCCGCAATCTGGTTACACTGCTGGCAGACTCAGGCAAGACACTCTCGTTTGCAGAGAGCTGCAGCGGCGGGTTTTTAGCCAGTTCCTTAACCGATGTGCCCGGCAGCAGCCGGTGCTTCAGGGGCAGCGTTATTGCATATGACAACGAAGTGAAGATAAACACTCTCGGAGTCAGTTCGGATGCCATCGAAGAACATGGCGCGGTGAGTGCACCGGTTGCACTTGAAATGGCCAAATGTGCCGGCAAGCTCATGCGTACCGACTATGCCATCAGTACAACCGGTGTGGCGGGTCCCGGAGGTGGAACAAGGGACAAACCGGTAGGAACCATCTGGATCGGATTCTGGGCCGGAGATGTTGAGCACTTTGCCTGCCGCTTTCATTTTACGACAGAAAGACTGGTGAACAAGGAGCGCAGTTTTGCTGCTGCCATGGATCTTCTGAGAAGGAATATCCGGGGCCTGCCGGGTTATCCGTATCAACCTGAAGTGGTCCGTCCATGATAGCTGTTTTTGTCATATCACTTTTGTCGTTTATGCTGCCGGTGTCAGAATCCGGACAGTATGCTGAAAACGCATTTTTCTGGACGGCACCCGGTGATACCATCCCGCAGGAGCCCGATGAGCCCGAGGCGCCCGAAGAGCCCGCGGATCCTCCGGATCGGGATGGTGTTCCCGCTGATGTGGATCGCGAAGAGCCCATGGATCCAGAAGGAATTCCGGATGAGGCTGATGTGAGAGAGGATCGAAGGGAACGGGACCGCCATGTCTATTATGAACCTGTCCAGCCGCTTGAAATGGAAGCTCCCGGTGCATTTGTCCGGGTAAGCAACGACAGTCTCAGCCGCTGGGAAATGTGGTCTGACCAGGGGGAGTGGCTGAGCAGGCAGCACGGCGTCATCTCTTATCAGCTGGGAGGGCTCGGCCGCAATGACGGCTTTCTGATCCGTGGCCACGAGTCACGTCATCAGCGGGTCTACCGCGACGGCATCCCCCTGAATGAACGCGTTTTCGGATCGGCCAACCGGAAAAGGCTGTCCCACTACAGCAGGCTGGCCACGGTCAATGAGTTCAACGCTCCGACTTACCATCGTACCGAGACCAGCACCAGGCGCTATCACGTATCGCAGCCCCTGACATTGATTAATTACGAACAAACTGCTTATGAATACCGCAGCACAGAAGGGTACCTGACCCAGAATATCACACCATCCACCAATATTTCCATTGCTTACTGGGGCAAAAATGAAAGTGAGGGCTACCGGAACAGCACGATGGGCGGGAGAAACGCTGAGGTGATTCTTTATCATTTTATAAACGACTCATGGCTGGTGGAGGGTGGTTTTATCTACAGCGGCCTGCAGATGGGAGAGCCTCACGGTTACGATATTGTGGATATGTTCACCTTTCCGTTCGACCGGTTTGAGGTCTTCCCGAATGAAACCACGGCCGAGTCATCCATGCGAAATTCCCTTTTCAAAGCAACGGCCTACCGGCGCGGCGATCCGGGTGAAAAAGCCACATCGCGGATATCACTATATCACGACCGCTACCGCCGCTTTCATTACGACAGTGCAGACAGTTCTTACATCCGCAACCATACCACAGGCCTGACTGCCCGGCATATTGAGCACGCAGGGCCGTTCGAACTGCAGGGAGACGTGCGGTCTGAGTGGACGGTAATAGACCGGGACCGTTTTCAGACTATGGACATCGACTCCTGGATCTTTTCGGAGGGTATGGTTATGGCCGGCCTGCCATTGCCGCGGCAATCCCGGCTGCATACATGGGGGCGTGCCGGATGGCGGACAGACGGGCATACGGATTATGAAATTGGCTCGCAGGTTACAATCCGGCTCTCCGGAAATCTCTCAGCAAGAGCTTCCTATTCAAGAGGCGAGCACATGCCTCAGGCAGGACATCTCTACTGGAACCGTGACCCTGTAAGAGGTGACGAGGATATCGGCAATGAAGTCGTCGAGCGCGCTGTCGCCGGCCTTCATCAAGGCAACGGCAGGTGGGATGCCGGTGTCGAGCTGCATGCCTCGCGATTCGAGCGACCCATTCTTGTGGATCAGGACAGTGTATTCACCCAGGCCGGTTCCTACGCCTCTGCAGGGGCAACCACCTGGATATCATTCAATGGTGACCGGATTGAGTTTTCACTGTCAGGAACATATCAGAACTATATTTCGGATGACGACCGGCTGGTAAATCAGCTGCTGGACCGCAGCGGGCACCGGATATGGGGAAGGGCATCGTTTTATTATAAAAATTATGTACTCGACAGTGCTTCCTATATCAAAGGCGGATTTTACCTCCAGGCCTCTCCCAACATCTACAGATCAGCTCAGTACTATCCGTCGATGGATTACTGGGATCCCAACTCCTGGCATCCGGCAGCGGAGGCAACAGAAGCCCAGGCACTGCCAGAATTTGCCCGGCTGGATCTGGATTTGACAGCCAGGGTAAGGTCGGTGATTTTTTTGTTCCGGCTGGAAAATGCGCTGGATAATTGGCTGCTTCCGGGCTATTTTGAGACGGCATACCACCCTATGCCTTCCACGCGTTTTCGATTCGGTATCCGATGGGTTTTGCGAAATTAATTGTAACAGGTGATGTAATCCGCACATGAGTTTTTCATACGTTGTCAAAGAGGGCTTTTCAGGATTTAAACGAACAAAGCTTGCCAGTTTTACATCGGTCACGGCACTGGTTGTGGCAGTATTGCTTGTCGGACTGATGGCCCGGTTCGGATATAATGCGTTTCAGGTCGTTCAGGCTCTCAAGCAGTCTGTCGAGGTGGAAGTTTTTCTTATGGATGTCGACGAGGACAGGACCGGTCGGATTGAAACCGACCTGCTTGCCTATTCCGTTGTTGAAAATGCAGAATACATAAGCAAAGATCAGGCAGAAGAGATTTTTCGTGAAGAGTTTGGCACCGAAGGCGAATCACTTGCCGATTTGAAGTTTCTGCCGGCCTCTTTCAAGCTGCAGCTGGCTCCGGATGCCTCTGCTTCTGATATCCGTTCAATGGTTGATGAAATTGAGCAATTCCAGGGAGTGGACGAGGTAGTGTTCAATCAGCAGCTGCTTGAAACTCTTGAAGACCGGCTCGAGCTTATGGCCATGACCGGAACGGGTATCGGAATTTTTATCTTGCTGACCGCCATAATTTTGGTATTCAACACCATCAGACTCACTATCTACTCCAAACGGAACATCATCCGGACCATGAAGCTGGTTGGTGCTACAAACGGATTTATCCGGAGGCCGTTTCTACTGGAAGGATTTATTCAGGGTGCCATTGCTGCAGTCATTGCGATTGGTCTGCACTGGGCTTTGTTTCAGTATATCATTCCGTATTACGTGCCGCAGTTTGGTGTCCTGGCATGGCCATTCGGTGAATGGTATTATCTCACCGGGGCAATGGCGGTGCTTTCTCTGATGATGGGGCTGTGGGGAAGCCGGTGGGCAACCCGAAAGTTCATCAGCCAGACCTCAATTACCTGATTTCGCAGCGGCTGTTTTTCCGGTTTCGGCAGGTGATGCTGCACTCTCTCTGTTCCGGGGACTTTTTTCCGTGCTCTCCGTGTTTTCGGCACACGTTTCCGGATCAAGACACGTGCCGTAAAAATGGAGGGAATGCCCGTCTATGTCGAAATCATGTATTTTCTCAAGCATGATTTTTATCTCCTGAAGGCGCGGATCACAAAACTCGATCACCTTTCCGCACTTTTTGCATATCATGTGATCATGCTGCCGGTAGGCATAGGCACGCTCATAGATAGACTGATTTTTACCGAACTGGTGACGCTGTACCAGGCCGCATTCCAGCAGCAGGTCAAGCGTGTTATAGACTGTTGCACGCGATACTCGGTAACCGATGTTTTTCATCCGGAAATACATATCGTCCGCATCAAAATGTCCGTCAGCACGATAGATCTCTTCCAGAACCATGAACCGTTCCGGTGTCTGGCGGTGCTTGTTTTCCTTCAGATACGTCCGGAAAATCTGCTTGACTTCATTAATGAGGTCGTCACTGGCGGGGTTAGCCATAATAAGTCGGTGGTATTATTTGGGAGTCCGGTTTTAAATAACGCTAAAAGAGAATATGGTAATATACCTTTTTTCAGGCATTCAGCGTGAACGTTCTGTTTCGATTTTTTGTAGTTACAGCAGCATTGTAGCTGGTATGGTATCAGTTGACAGTAGCCGTCGGAGACCGGTCCAGTTTCATAAAACCGGCTTTAAAACGTGACGCATATTCAGCACAGCTGATTTCAGCAATGCAGCACAATATATCTCCGGTGAGTGCTGTATAAAACCAATAACATATAAACAGCTTTAACCCATTCCTGAATATTTAAAAATCACGCAGGTTCGTATCTATGACAGTAAACAACAGCGTCATCACGGTGATGATCGAAATTCCCAAAGGAAGCCGTAACAAGTATGAATATGACAAGAAAACAGGGCTGATCAGTTTTGACCGGATGCTTTTCTCATCTGTCCACTATCCAAGTGATTACGGTTTTATACCGGATACCCTGGCTCTGGACGGTGATGCCCTGGATGCTCTTGTGCTTGTGACAGAGCCTACATTTCCCGGCTGCATGATCGAGGCCAAACCAATCGGCATGTTTAAAATGTGGGATGAAAAGGGCCCGGATGAAAAAATACTCTGTGTCCCGGTCAAGGACCCGCTCTGGAACCACATTAATTCACTGAGTGAAGCTCCTCCCCACATGCTTCATGAAATCGAGCATTTCTTTCAGGTCTACAAGGATCTTGAAGACAAAAAAACAGGGACCGACGGATGGTATGGCCTGGAAGTTGCTGAAAATATCATTCAGGACTGCAGGGACCGGTTCAAGAAGAGTAAAAAATCAGCCTGACGCAGATAACCTGTGATCTCCCTCTGAGATCACAGTTCACAAACTGGGCACGGAGTCGGAGTGTCTGGTTACTATTTCAAAAAGCGCTTCAACCGTCCGGTCCATTTCTTCCGGTGTATTGTACTTACCAAGACTGAAGCGCAGGGTTGATTTTGCCAGCTCTTCGCTCATTCCAAGAGCAAGCATCACGTGGGAGGGTTTGATGGTTCCCGAAGTGCATGCAGATCCATTGGAACAGCAGATACCTTCAATGTCCAGGTTTAGCAGCAGCATTTCGCCGTCAAGCGGTTTGTAGCCCGAATCGGTTACCGTTACACTCAGGATGTGCGGTATTCCGTTTTCAGGGTCACCGTTGAAACGGACAAGATCACCAAATTTTTCTGAAAGTCCGGAATAAAGGCGTTGGTGCAGATCCCTGATATGTGATATGTGATCACTCATTCCGTCAGCGGCAACTTCAAGAGCTTTTCCCATACCTGCAACTCCGGGCACATTGAGTGTCCCTCCACGGCGCCCGCGTTCCTGTGAACCGCCGTGCATCCAGGCTGACCATGGAGCGCCGCCCCGCACGTAGAGTGCACCGGCACCTTTGGGGCCATGGAATTTATGCGCACTCATCGAAAGCAGATCCACGCCAAGCTCGTCGACATTGACCGGGATTTTACCAACCGCCTGAACGGCATCGCAATGCATCGGAACATCGTGTTCTTTGCAGATGGATGCCAGTTCGGGGACAGGGTTAATGACCCCGGTTTCATTATTAACATGCATCAGGCTGACAAGAGCCGTGTCTTTGCTGATGACTTTCCGAAGTGCTTCCGGTGTAACTTTCCCGGTCTCATCAATGTCGGCAAAAATAATTTCATAGCCCATTTTCCGGGCATGTTCTGCCGGGTATAACACCGCATTGTGTTCGGTTCGGGCTGTGACAATCTGTTTGCCGGTGCGGTTCTCAAGCAATCCGAAAATGGCCGAGTTGTTGCTTTCGGTACCGCCGCTTGTAAATATGATCTCTGAAGACCGGGCACCGATAATTTTTGCAATTTTTTCACGCCATGTTTCAACGGCTACACTTGATTTGCGCCCCATGTGATGAATGGACGATGCGTTCCCGTAATCTGATTTCAGAAACGGCTCCATCGTACCGGCGACATGTTCATCAAGCGGAGAAGTGGCGGCATTATCCAGATATATGGTGTTCATGATTGATTCATGATTTAATAATGATGTGTAATTCTTTTATTTTTGAGTGATTTGTAATATACCTCAGCGGGTTTTTCATAAAGAATACATCATCATAGTATATTATCAAGGTGAAGTAAAATAACGGTTAAATCAAAAGGAATCATTCACAATGACAAAATTATCTCTTAAAGACCTGGACTTGAAAGGAAAGACGGTCGTTATGCGCGTTGATTTCAACGTACCGATTAAAGATGGCGTGATCGGTGACGACAACCGGATCAGACAGGCTCTGCCCAGCATAAATCATGTAATTGAAGCAGGCGGCAAGCTTGTTCTGCTGAGTCATCTCGGACGCCCGAAGGGTGAACGCAAACCCGAATTCAGCCTCAAGCCGGTGGCCGGTCACTTGCAGTCGCTGGTCTCCTGCAATGTGCATTTCGGTGAAGACTGCATCGGTGATCAGGCCCGAAAAGCGGTTGAAGCCGCGAAAGCCGGTGAAATCGTTGTGCTGGAAAATGTCCGGTTCCATCCGGAAGAAACCAAGAATGACCCCGGATTCTCCAAGCAGCTGGCAGAACATGGAGACATTTTTGTCAACGACGCCTTTGGAAGCAGCCATCGTGCGCACAGTTCTGTAGCCGGTATAACGGAGCATCTGCAGCCGGCTGCCGCCGGATACCTGCTGCAAAAGGAGATTGAATATCTTCAGAACAGCGTTGAAAATCCGAAGAGACCGTTTGTTGCCGTACTGGGCGGAGCCAAGGTTTCGGACAAAATCGGAGTGATTGAAAACCTGATCACAAAAGTGAATACCATTATCATCGGCGGCGGAATGACCTATACATTCTACAAGGCTCAGGGCCTGCCGATTGGCAATTCGCTGCTTGAGGAGGACAAGGTTGAGCTTGCAGGTACACTGCTCGAAAAAGCCAAATCCAATAATGTTAACATTATGCTGCCTGTAGACTCTATTGTCGGACGCGAGTTCAAGGAAGACACCGAGACCAAAACGGTAGCTCAGGACGGCATCGAGGATGGCTGGATGGCGATGGATATCGGTCCGAAGTCTGCTGAGCTTTTTGGCGATGAAATCAAGGATGCCAAAACCGTAATCTGGAATGGTCCGATGGGCGTTTTCGAAATGGATGCATTCGCCAAGGGTACCTTTGCCGTTGCAGGAGCTATGAGCACAGCTACTGAAAACGGAGCAATCACGATTATAGGAGGCGGTGACTCCGCATCTGCCATTAAAAAGGCAGGTCTTGAGGACAAAGTTTCCCACGTTTCGACTGGTGGCGGAGCAAGTCTCGAGTATCTGGAAGGCATTGAACTTCCGGGTATTGCCAGTCTCACAGATAAATAGCAGCTGCTGACTGGTGCCTGCAAAGGTTATCTTAACATGTGCCGGAAAAAAACACGCAATTGTGTTGATCCGGCACTTTTTTATCTTAAGCTTTCTCTGAAATCAACTGGAAAACATCCTTCCGGAAAAAAAGAAATACCAATTAAAACACTACTTATTATGGCCAGACAAAGAACATTGGCAATCCTCAAACCCGATTGTGTACGCAAGGGACTCATTGGTGAAGTGTTGCGCAGAATTCAGGACGCCGGCTTCACTGTCAAGGCAATGAAGATGACCCGGCTCACCAAGCAGACGGCGGGTGGTTTTTATGCTGTGCACAAAGAGCGGCCTTTTTTCGATGAACTGACGGATTTTATGAGCAGCGGCCCGTGTGTTCCCGTCGTACTCGAAAAAGAAAACGCCATTGAAGACTTCCGTGCTCTGATCGGAGCCACGAATCCTGCCGAAGCTGCTGAAGGGACGGTCAGAAAAGAGTTTGCAGACAGTGTAGGTGAAAATATTGTTCATGGATCCGATTCCGTTGAAAACGGAAAAATCGAAGCTGCCTACTTTTTTGCTGAAAGCGAACTTGTGGCCAACGAATCCTGATTTTTTTGTGTAACAATGCGGCCGGTTCTTTCTCCTCTTATTGACATGTCAGTTCAGGAGAAGCCGGTCCTGTTATAATTATTTGCTGTTGTTATCTATTATGAAGCGTTTACCCCCTGAGTTTGTTGCCAAGATCTGTCATGACATGAAGTCACCGGTCGGTAATGCCATGATGTATTCCGAGCTGCTTATCGATGATATCGAAAACCTTCAGTCGGAGCACAAGGATGCAGCAGACGATCTGGATCATCTCAAGCATTATTGCAGGAACATCCACCTGTCGTCCTCAAAGCTTATCAATACCATTCAGAGCTGGGGCTTTGCCTATCAGATTGAAGATGGTATTTATGAAGCATCGGAAGACAGGGTGCATGTGAAGAAACTGCTGGAGCAGACCATATCCGGAAATGAGATATTTATCAGAGGAAAGTCTCTGAATGTCAATTTAGAGTATGAAAGTGATGTAAATACCGTCAAAACAGATGAGGAGCTGATAACGCTTGTTCTGGATAACCTGGTCACTTTGTTCTTAAGCATTGCCGGCAACAAAAAAACGATAGATATCAGGGTCAGTGATGATAACGGCAAGCTGCTGTTTCTTTTCTTTCCCCCGGAAACGGCATTCCGCTCCAATCTCATTGAGGCATTCTCAGGTGAGCAAACCATCAGCAATAACATGGTGCCCGAACAAGGCATTCTGAAACCGGGCGGTTATGCCCTTTTATTCGTAAATACGGCTCTCCGGTTTTTGGGTGCCGATCATGGCGTGGACCAGGAATCCGGAGCAACACCCTCATTCTGGTTTCGCCTGCCTTTGTCGTAATATTTCGTAACTGATAAGGGCGCTGCTTACCGAGGCATTAAGCGATTCCACATCATTGAGCATGGGTATGTGCACAAACATATCGCAATGCTCTTTTGTCTTTTTTCGTATCCCTTTCTCTTCACTGCCGAGCACCACGACCATCGGGATGTTGTAATCCTGATGCCAGTACGGATCTCCGCTCTCCATATCGGTACCAAGTATCCAGAACCCGGCTTTTTTCAACGTTATCAGTGCCTGATTCAGATTGACAACCCGGATTACCGGCATGCGCAGAATAGCCCCGGCGGAAGCTTTTAAAACGCCTCCCGACATGGGGGCCTGCCGGTGCTTGGGCACCATTACCGCATCTATTCCGCAGGCCAGGGCCGTCCGGACCACGGCGCCAAAGTTGTGCGGATCCTCGATTTCATCAAGGGCAAGTATTACGGGATTCAGGCTGATGTCCGATTGCTCAAGCCAGTCTTCCAGCTCGATGTAAGCAGCTTCACTGACAGAAGCAACCACACCCTGATCATTAACAGATCCGACCATATCGGCCAGTTTTTTCCCGGGAACGCGCTGAACCGGCACACGAGACGTGGAGGCCATATTCACAAGATCCTGGATTGCACGTCCCTGGGCATTATTGCGTATGTAAATTTTCGATATGTTGCCGGGCCGGTGTTCAAGCAGTTCATGAACTGCATTCCGTCCGTATACAAATTGCTCGGAATTCATGGATCGTTTTAATTTGCTTGATAGTTATTAAGATAGTTGCTAATGTAAGTTATTGCTGCTTTTAAATGATCGATTCCGGGAACCAGAACTGATGCACGATTAATCAAGATAACGATACCGTTACAGAGCCCCATGATTAAAAGAAGCAAAAAAACAGAAGATATATTCCAGCGCAGAAAGGTCCGGGATGTTTCGTTAACAGACGGAACAGAGCAGCCCGTCCGAAGTCTGAAAGGTGTTAACCCGCTGCATATCGGCGCCTCCGTCCTTATGATGATTACCGGCTTTTTTGCCATTTTTGTCTCCATGACCGAGCAGGTTTTCACTTTCTGGATATCATCCGTGCTCAGCCTGCTGGGAAGTATGAGTGCCATGGTGGGACTCTGGGTGTTTTATGAAACGGTGCGGGACAGAAAAAGCATGGATAATCTCGTAAAAAAGGCTATCATCCGTGTGATTCGCAATCAGAATTAATTTTTTAAACTGCTTGCCGGAATGGCATTTACCGGATATTTGTGATCATGAATTATACGGATGAGGAGCTGACCCGAATCAACACGGTGCTTGATTATCATGTTGGCAAAGATCGTGACGGAAAACCTTTAGCTGACCAGGTTCGCATACTGGAACACCGGAAACGCCGGTTTCTGTTTATCACCGGCATAAACATCCTGGCACTGATTTTTTTTTCATACTGGTTTTTCAGCGACATGACCGAACTGTCCTCATGGGTTTTCTGGGTATTGATAACCGTATTTGTACTCAACCTGGTATCAGTCAATTACCAGAAACGGCAGTTGCAGCAGGCCATCGAGTACCTGAACAGCCGCTGATGCAGCCGTCGGTGCATTTTTGGAAATTGCAAAATACCATTTGATACCGCATGTGAAACCTGCTATTTTTCTGCAACCTTTCACTTAGCCTGCATTTGTCAGATGGAGCCGAAATATATATTTGTAACAGGGGGAGTTACGTCGTCCCTCGGTAAGGGAATCATTTGTTCATCCCTCGGACTGCTTCTCGTTGCCCGGGGTTTTCGTGTAACCATTCAAAAACTTGATCCCTACATCAATGTGGATCCGGGCACGATGAACCCGTATGAACACGGTGAGGTCTATGTTACCGATGACGGAGCAGAAACCGATCTGGACCTGGGTCATTATGAACGATTCCTGGGTGTGCCGACGTCCCAGGACAACAATGTCACTACCGGAAGAATCTACTACGATGTTATTACCAAAGAACGACAGGGCGCTTATCTGGGTCAGACCGTTCAGGTCATTCCGCATATCACCGATGAGATAAAATCGCGGGTCAAGTCAATCGGTGATTCCGGAAATTTTGACATTATAATCGTAGAGATCGGTGGAACGGTAGGTGATATCGAGGGGCTGCCCTATATCGAAGCAATGAGGCAGCTCAGGTACGATGTCGGTAAAGAAAACACGCTCTCCATCCATCTTACGCTTGTCCCGTACCTGAAAGCGGCAGGCGAGCTCAAAACCAAACCGACCCAGCACTCGGTAAAAACCATTTACGAACTGGGATTGCAGCCCGACATCCTTGTTTGTCGTGCCGAAGTACCTATTGATGCCTCCATACGCAGAAAAATTGCCCAGTTTTGCAATGTTGATAATGAAGATGTGATCGCATCGCTGGACGCCCGCTCCATATATGAGGTCCCGCTTCTGATGAAGGATGAAGGATTGGACCATCGCGTCATCAAAAAGCTGCACCTGGACAGTTCCGACCCTGAACTGACCGAATGGAACCGGTTCGTCCAGGCAGTCAGTAAACCGGATTATACCATACGGATTGCCCTTGTGGGGAAATATGTCGATCATCAGGATGCTTATCTCTCCATTGTCGAAGCATTCAAGCACTCCGGAGCGGTAAACAACTGCGAAATTGATATCCAGTGGATATCCTCCGACTATCTGGATTCCGGAAATGTAAACACCCTGCTGGAAGGAGTGTCGGGCATACTGGTGGCTCCGGGTTTCGGTGCCCGCGGTATTGATGGAAAGCTTGTTGCTGTAACATATGCACGTGAAAACCGGATACCCTTCATGGGTATCTGCCTGGGAATGCAGTGTGCCGTGATCGAATATGCACGCAATGTGTGTGGATGGGATCAGGCCAACAGTACCGAATTCGACCCGGAAACCCCCTATCCCATTGTGGATCTGATGCTTGAACAGAAAAGCATCGATGAAAAAGGGGGGACCATGCGTCTGGGTGCCTATGACTGTTCATTGAAACAGGACTCCTTTTCCGGCAGCGCCTACGGGAAGCCGGTCATCAGCGAACGGCACAGACATCGTTATGAAATTAATAACAGATACCGCGAAGAGCTTGAGGCCAACGGTCTGATTGTGACAGGAGTCAATCCGGATAAAGACCTCGTTGAGATTGTTGAGGTAAAAGATCATCCGTGGTTTGTGGGAGTTCAGTTTCATCCGGAACTGAAAAGCACGGTCAAACAACCGCACCCGCTGTTTGTGGATTTCCTGAAAGCATCTGTTGAATACGCACGCTCCAACGGTCAACTGGACGAATTTACTGCGGTAATGAATTCTCACAATTCCTGAAATGCCGGTGGATGATGATATTCGGAATAGGGTGCGGGTCAGAGTAAATGGTCTTGTGGTCAGGGATCAGGCCCTGCTGATGGTAAACCTGCACTCGCCGGTAACGAATGAACTGATCTGGATGCCGCCGGGCGGCGGTCTTGGCTTTGGAGAAACATTGCACGGCGCACTTGTCCGGGAAATAAAAGAAGAGACAGGTGTTACTGTGGAAGCCGGACCTCTTTGGTATCTGCAAGAAGTTCATGCAACCGGCATCCATGCTGTTGAGTTTTACTTTTTTTGCCATTACAAAGCCGGTGAACCGGTTGCAGGCGTAGATCCGGAGTACAGCAAAGAGCAGCAGATTATCAGGGGTGCTGACTTTATCCCCTTTGACCGGCTCGGCCGCAGTGACATATTTCCCGAATACCTTCGAAACGGATTTGCTGAAGACCTGTCCGATCCTGAAAGACAAAAAGAATTGCCCGGGTTCATTTGACAGTTTTATCTTAATGCCCGGCCCAGCCGCAGCTGGAAGTCATTGTATTCCGGATTCCAATGCATTTTTTTGAATTTATATCCGTGCCTGAGTCCCAAAACAACCATCCCCGGATATATTGCCGGGAACGTGTCGTAATGAAGTTCCGTGAAACCCATAGCCGCAGCTTCACGCATCATTTCAAAAAGCAGTTTCGTGGCCACTCCCTGTCTGCGGTACAAGGGCGAGGTAGCCCCTTTAGCCGAATAAAAAATCCTGGGGCTTTGAGCATATCCGATTTTGAAACCGGCCAGCTCTCCCTGGCAGTGGGCAGTCAAAAAAATCAGCGGGTCATGATCCAGCCGGTTGATCAGGCGCTTCTCCCTGAAGACAAGGTTGTTGAGTTTTCTGACTTCCTTTATGAACAGAAAGCCGTCCCGGCTTATGGTGATTTCGTCAGCTACTTTTTTCCTCATGAATTTTGACCACTGCAGGCACGGAAGTATCTTTTACATCTTAATAAATGATTGCAGATGAGTTTTTGTTCTTTTTTTACCTTCTGCTAACCCATAATACATAATTTTTCTTTATTTCATGAATATCCGGATTCAGCAGATAAATGTTGTGGTCGGTGACATCAAAAGCAATGCAGACGCTGTACTCAGAGCTCTTGAAAAAGCCGAAGCTGACAGTGTGGACCTTCTTGTTCTGCCGGAGCTTGTTGTTTGCGGGTATCCGCCGATGGATCTGCTCGAAAGAAGATCATTTCTGAATGCCGTATTTTCCCAGAATGACCGGATCATCGAAAGTACCGGAAGCACAGGCCTGCTTTTTGGAACTGTTACCCCGAATGAATCCGGACACGGGAGGCCAATATACAACACAGCCATACTTGCACATCAGGGAGAAACTGCCGGCCGCGTTCACAAAACCCTGCTTCCGACCTATGATGTGTTTGATGAGTTCCGGTATTTTGAACCCGGAAACAATATCCACGTCACCGAATGGGCCGGTTTTAAATGGGGTATCACTATTTGTGAAGATATCTGGAACAATCAGAATGAGTATAACTATCATACTTACAAATGTGACCCTGCTGTCGAACTAAGGGAGAAAGGGGCACAGGTGCTCATTAACATCGCCGCATCCCCCTTCACCAAAAGAAAACCCGAGATGCGGGAAGATATGCTGGCACGGCATGCCCGCAGGCTGAACATTCCGGTCATTTATGCGAATCAGGTTGGAGCAAATACCGAAATTGTTTTTGACGGCATCAGTTCTGTATTCAGTGCTGAAGGCAATTTGATAACCAGACTGGCGACATTTGAGGAAGACCATGGTGATTTCACTTGGTCAGGGTCACCTGATATCAGTTATACCGGCTCCTCCGTTGCACCGATTCCCGGCACGGAAGAGCGATTGTTTCATGCGCTTGTGCTTGGTCTCAAAGACTATGTCGTCAAAAGCGGAATGCCGGACCGGGTGGTAATGGGACTGAGTGGTGGCATTGATTCTGCCCTGGCTGCCGTCATTGCAACCCGGGCTCTGGGAAAAGAAAATGTGATGGGCGTGACCATGCCCTCGGAGTTTTCATCATCAGGCAGTGTGACAGACTCTGAAGTACTCGCTTCCAACCTCGGGATACCCTTCTACGAATTGCCAATTGCCGATATATATCAGGCGTTTATCAGCACACTTCAACCCGTTTTCGGCGACAGCGAATTCGGAGTTGCAGAAGAGAACCTCCAGAGCCGGGCGCGCGGGGCGCTGCTGATGGGAATATCAAACAAATTAGGAAACATGCTGCTCAATACCGGTAACAAATCTGAACTTGCTGTAGGGTACTGTACCCTTTACGGTGACATGGCAGGTGGTCTTTCCATCCTTTCTGATATCTATAAAACCGAAGTTTATGCGATTTCCCGCTGGCTGAACGACCAGTTTTTCGGCCGTGAGATCATTCCGGAAAACACAATATCCAAACCTCCCAGTGCGGAGCTGCGGCCCGATCAGAAAGACACCGACTCGCTCCCTCCGTATGATATTCTGGACGGCATCCTCAAGGCCTATATTGAAGATCAGATGCCGGCAGAACACATAGTACAAAAAGGTTACCATGAAGAAACCGTGCGGGATGTCATCCGAAAGGTGGATGGCAACGAATACAAGCGCAGACAGGCTGCACCGGGTATCCGGGTGAGTTCAAAAGCTTTTGGCTCAGGCCGCAGACTGCCGATTGCGCAGCGATGGACCGAGTTAGGATAGCCGGCAGTATTTCTTTCGTTTTTCAGTCTTTAGCCGTACTTTTATAGTTTGAACAGGACTGCAACTTTATACATCTGTAGCCCGCATCATATCACCCCATTCCCAAGGGAACAGGCCTGAAAAATGAACCTGAAACAACTACTGATATTCTGTTTGCTCGTACCATTTGCTGTGCAGGCAGCAGCTCAGGACCGTATTGAACAGAATGAACAATTAATCAAAATTGAGGACTGGCAAGAGGGAATTGAATACCGGAAAGTAGAGCCCAGGGTGCTTCAGGTAAACAGGTCAAGGCTGCTGCAATTCCCCGAATTTGACAGGTCTGACTATTTTCGTGAGCAGGAACAGGAAACAGCAGAGTCAAGTCCGCCTTCCTTGTCCAAAGAGGTGCTTCAGCGGCTCGCCCATATTTACCGCGTTCATTTGCTATCAATGGAGGCTCAGATTAATGATGACCCGGCAGCCGCCGAAGAGTATATCACAGACGGTTTGATGGGACTGCAGAATCTGATGGATGATCATCCCGAAGTACGGGACAGCCGCCAGTTCGCCGAGTTGTACCGCACCGTCATGACCGAGTATCAGGAGTTTTACGGGATATCCGAATCCATAATCAATGTTGAAGGTGAGATTTTTGAAGTGCATGAAGACCTGATGCGGATGGAAGAGGAAGACTGGTTTGATACACATGCGTTTATTTTGCCTGAAAATCTTGAAATGGGAAAGACTCAGGTGCCTCTGATCCGCAATGAACAGGTTAATAACCACATCGCCTATCTGACTGTGCGCAGGCCCGAAATCATGGAGCGGTGGCTGGAGCGGTCGGCCAGGTATTTCCCGATGATGAGGGAGATATTTCGTGAAGAAGGGGTGCCTGAAGAACTGGTTCACCTTGCTATGATCGAAAGCGGGTTGGTTCCAACAGCACGGTCACATGCCAGAGCTGTGGGAATGTGGCAGTTTATCTATGCAACAGGCTCGGTATACGGACTTGAAGTCAACTGGTGGATTGACGAAAGACGTGATCCGGTCAAGGCAACCCGCGCTGCTGCCAGGCACCTGCGCGACCTTCATCAGTACTGGGACGGCGACTGGCATCTTGCGCTGGCAAATTATAATGTAAGCACGCGGCGAATGCTCAGCTCTGTCCGGCGCGCAGGCGGCGTCCGGAATTACTGGGAGATATATCCCTACCTGCCGCGTGAAACAAGAGGTTATGTGCCCGGATTCATCGCCGCCACCCTTATCGCAATGAATCCCGAGGATTTCGGTTTTGAATCCGCCTATGATGCAGACCCCTATGAATACGATGTTGCTGAAGTAAATGGCTCAGTTGATCTTGGACTGCTGGCAGAATGTGCCGGCATCTCCACTCAGGAACTAAGAAACATGAATCCGGAGCTGCTGCGATGGGCTACACCTCCCGGCGATGAACCGTATCCTCTGAAGATTCCGAAAGGAAGCAAAGAACGGTTCATGGAAGCCTATAAGGAGATCCCGGAAGATAAGCGTATGAATGATCTGGCAATTCATACGGTCAAAAGGGGTGAAACACTTGGGGTCATTGCAAACAGGTACGGCACCACCGTTCGTGCATTGTATCAGGCAAATGAAGGGTTGTCCAGCGTGATTCATCCCGGACAGGATATTGTCATTCCCGTGCCCGGAGGAAGTGATGTTGCCATACGGTCCGAAGAACCGTCCCGGGCGCAAACGGCAAGAACTGCTGCCAGTTCAGCCGCCAGTCAGCAGGCCTCTGCGTCCAACAGGCCTGCCAATTCAGAAGCTGTTACCTATGTTGTGAAATCCGGAGATACCGTCGGACACATAGCGGAATGGTTTGATACCCAGGCGTGGCGTATTCGTTCATGGAACAACATCAGCAATTTAATACGGCCCGGCCAAAGACTGACCATATATGTCCCGTCCAACCTGCAGCAGCAATATGCGAAGCTGAATGACATGAGCCGGGCGGAGCGTGACAGCTTTTCTGCCTCAGATGCCGCAACCCAGGTAGCCGACGGTTCTGACGGGGAATACCGGACCTACACTGTCCGGCCCAATGACAACCTCTCGAATATTGCAAGAAGCTTCAATACGACTGTGCAGGAAATTCAAAATCTGAACAATCTCTCTTCAACACGAATTTACTCCGGACAGACGTTACGAATTCCGAATTGACATTTTTCTGAAACCGGCCTTCTGTCACCCATGAAAACCAACATTTTTTCCTATCCCAGGTATCTCCTGATAACACTCCTTTTGTTGCTGCTTGTCGGTGCAGGCTTTGTTCACCGGTCTGATCCCTATTTTCAGATCCATAAAAACTTTACCATCTTCAGTGAAGTTTACGAACAGCTGTCAAGTAACTACATCCATGAAGTTGATCCTGAAAAGCTTATCAGGCGGGGGATTCACTCCATGCTCAAGGAGCTGGATCCCTACACTGTTTTAATTGATGAGTCAGGCAGCAGACAGATGGATATTGTGACTACCGGGCAGTATGCCGGTGTCGGGCTGGAGGTAGGAGCCCGTGGCGGCGAGCTGGTTGTTATTGCTCCCATTGAAGGATACTCAGCTGAGCGCAAAGGAATTCGGGCCGGTGATGTTATTCTGAATGTAAATGATACCGATGTACAGGGCCTGAGCACCGATGACCTGCAGAGTCTTCTGAGGGGGGACCCCGGTTCCACGGTAAATATGACCATCAGGCGATACGGAATTGATGAGCCCATCGACTTCGAGCTGACCCGTGAGACAATCGAGGTTAAAAATGTGAGTTATTTCACAACTCTGGATTCTGATTCTCGAATAGGATACATCCTGCTCAGGCGTTTTGCCCAAAATGCTGCCGAAGAAGTCAGAGAGGCCATTCTGGATATGCAGGAAGAGGGTTCCCTTGACGGGCTGGTCCTGGATGTGCGGAATAACCCCGGCGGCTTGCTTGACGAGGCTGTAAAAATCATTGACAAGTTTGTTCCTGCCGGCGAGCGGGTTGTCTGGACAGAAGGGCGGCTCTCCCGGGCAAACCAGGAGTACAAAACAAGAGAACAGCCGGTTTTCCCCGATAAGCCGCTGGTTGTGCTTCAAAACGGTGGAAGCGCCAGTGCCTCCGAGATTGTTAGCGGAGCGCTGCAGGATCTTGACAGAGCTGTGGTCATCGGCGAGCGCAGCTTTGGAAAAGGTCTGGTACAGATAGTCCAGCCGCTTTCCTATAATATGTCGCTGAAAATGACCACCTCAAAATATTATGTGCCGAGCGGCCGGTCCATACAGTCGACACCCTACCTTTCAGAAGAAGAAGCTGCGGAAATGGATGAAGTCCCCGACTCGCTTCGGACCGAATTCAAGACCAGGGGTGGCAGAACGGTCTATGAAGGAATCGGCATTGAGCCCGATATCAAAGCTGAAAAACGGCAGCAAAGCATGCTCGAAATCGCGCTGCTTCAAAACAGCCACTATTTCTTCTTTGCCAATGAGTATACATCAGATAAAGATATCAAGGGCGATGAAATCGATTCAGCGGAAGCTTATGATGCGTTTTTGGCTTACCTTGAGAATCAGGATTTTGAGTATGCGACTCGTACGGAGCGGAAGTTCAATGAATTTACGGAAACACTGGACGAATCGCTCAAGCAGGAGTCGGAGGACCGTATTAAAGCCATGCAGGAGCTCATAGACCTTGAAAAACAGAAACAAAAAGAACGGTATTCCGAATACATCAGGAAAGAACTGATGCTTGAACTTATTTCACGTTTCGATGGAGCCGGCGGACGCATGAAAAAACAGCTGGAATCGGATAAGGCAGTGTTGAAGAGTATCGAAATACTTGAAGACAATGCGGCCTGGTTGTCCATCCTTGAACCCTGACACCTGTTATTATTTTGCTTAAAGCAGATCTTCACATTCATACCACGGCATCCGACGGTAAACTATCACCAGCGCAGGTTGTTGCACATGCACTGACAACGGACCTTGATGTAATTGCGATCACGGACCATGACACCATTGACGGGGTGGCCGAGGCAAAGCTGGCTTCGGAGGGAACCCCCCTGCAGGTTGTCAATGCTGCCGAAGTAAGCACCATTTATCAGAACAGGGAGTGTCATCTTCTGGCGTATTCATTTGAGGATGCCGGTGTCATGACCGGACTTTTCCGGGGGCAGAAAGACAAAAGAATTGAACGGGCGCAAAGTATCATCCATAACCTCAACAAGCTTGGTTTTGATATTTCTTATGATGAAGTCCTCGGGGAAGCGGGAAATGCATCAATCGGACGTCCGCACATCGCCCGGGTGATGATTAAAAAGGGATTTGCAGCCGACATTCAGGAAGTGTTTTTCCGGTACCTTGGGAACAGCTCAAGTGCCTATCATCAAATTGACTATCCGGATATTTCCGAAGCCATAGATCTGGTCCATCAGGCAGGAGGCTATGCAATACTCGCCCATCCCGCTGACAACTACACTTTCATAGATATAAAAAAGTTCAGGGAGTATGGACTGGACGGCATTGAGTGTTTTCATTCATCGCATAACTCCTGGCATCAGCGCCGTTTTACCGATTACTGTGAAAATTTCGATCTGTTAATTACCGGAGGATCAGATTTTCATGGAAGTGTGCAGGATTTTCACCATTTTGGTACGATTCACACCAAACTGGAACCCGATTCACCATTATTGAAGACAAGGGCAGCTGAACCACAGAAAAATTCCAAAACTTATTCAGAAACATTATGCAAGTGAACAAGATTGAAGGGACGTTTAACGTTACAGATGCCAAAATCGGAATCATCGTATCCCGATGGAACAGTTTTATCACCGAACGGCTGCTGGAAGGAGCGGTAGATACTTTGAAGCGGCACGGGGTTGATGAAACACACATAGATGCCGTATATTGTCCGGGATCGTTTGAAATTCCCTTAATTACGTCAAAATTGGCCGAAACCGGCAAATACAATGCTCTGATCTGTCTGGGTGTTGTTATCCGCGGATCGACACCGCATTTTGATTTTGTTGCCGGAACGGCCAGCAGGGGAATTTCGGATGTGATGCTGAAGTATCAGATTCCTGTGGGTTTCGGTGTTCTGACTACCGACACCATTGAGCAGGCAATCGAAAGGGCCGGCACAAAAGCAGGAAACAAAGGTGGAGAAGCGGCAATGACAGTACTGGAGATGATTTCTCTTTACGGTGAAATCGACTCATTGTGAATTCTGGATGACATTGAAAAACGGTAAACTTAACTGAATACATTTTTGAAAGAAGAAGGTATTTCAACCGATAACTCCCGAACCGAAGACCAGCAGAAACAGCTGCAGCTTCAGAAAAGCGGGAAAATTCCCCGGCATATTGCCGTTATCATGGACGGAAACGGCAGATGGGCAAGGAACCGGGGAAGTGTTAGGATAATGGGCCACAAAGCCGGAGTGGATTCCGTGCGCGATATAACAGAGGCATGTGCAGAAATCGGGGTCAAGCATCTGACCCTGTATGCCTTTTCCACCGAAAACTGGGGACGCCCGAAAGGTGAAATCAGTGCCCTGATGAAATTGCTCGTCCAGTCCCTCAGAAGTGAAACCCGTAAACTGGATGAAAACGATATCCGGCTTTCCACTATCGGGGAACTTGACCGCCTGCCTCCAACCTGCAGGCAGGAGCTCGAATACGCAAAGGAGCTTACATCCGGCAACCAGAGAATGGAACTTTGCCTTGCCTTGAGCTACTCCGGGCGGTGGGATCTGAATCAGGCAATGAACAGCATCGCGCAAAAAGTCAAAAACGGAGATTTGGGACCGGAAGATATTACCCAGGATGCCATCTCACGGCATCTGGCAACATCCCGCATGCCAGACCCCGATCTTATTGTGAGAACAAGCGGTGAATTGCGTCTGAGTAATTTTCTGCTTTGGCAGGCGGCCTACTCCGAACTGTATGTTACCGATACCTTCTGGCCTGACTTCCGCAGGGATGAACTGTACAAAGCCATTGATTCATTCCAGCAACGGGAACGGAGATTCGGGAAAATTCCGGTAACGCCCGAACTCGAAGAGTCGACGATCTGACCTTTAAACTTTTTAGTATAAACCGGAATAAACCCGGAAATAAAATTTGAATTACCCCCGTTTTAAAATCGTGTTTAAAATTTTGAGAAACATATTATCTGTCGCAATTCCGGCCCTTCTGGGATTGGCTTTTCTGACGGCCACACAGCTCAATGCTCAGTCCCCTGATGCTGAAGAATCAGGCTTTCGGCCTGTCAATCCGCTTGAAGACCAACCCCGAATGTATGAAATACTGGAAATTAATGCTTCAGGCAGCAGGTTTTACAGCGAAGCCTTTATTATTTCCACATCAAACCTGAATGTTGGTACAAATATCCGTATCCCCGGCGAAGAGATCCCGGAGGCCATAAAACGCCTTCATAATACAGGACTCTTCTCTGATGTTAAAATCTACAAAGAAGAGGTGGAACGTGAGGGTATAGTGCTTGAAATTGAGGTGACGGAACAACCCAGGCTGGAAAGTTATACCATCGAAGGTGTACGGCGTTCCCACAGGCGCGACTTGCAGGATAAAATCAATCTTGCCACCGGTTTTGCCGTTACCGAGTCAAGAAAATCCCAGGCCAAAAACACCATACACCGTTACTACAACGAGCGCGGTTACAGAAACACCAAAGTTGATATTCATGTGTCTGAGGTAGATACCGTACGGAACCGGGTTTCCCTGGAGTTTGATGTGGATCGCGGTGACAGAATACAGATCCGTGAGATCAAGTTTGATGGTAATGAATCGTTTTCTGATCGGCGGCTGCGCAGAAACCTCGGAGATGTCAAACGAGACAGGTGGTGGCGAATTTTTACACGCCAGACATTCAGCGAACAGGAGTTTGAAGAAGGTCAGGAAGAGCTTCTCGGTTTTTACCGCGAAAACGGATTTCTTGATGCACGTGTACGAGAGGATTCGGTCTATGTATTTGAACGCAGCCGCGGCCGGGAGGCCATAGGTGTTTACCTGAATATTGAAGAAGGCCCGCAATACCATCTCAGAAATATTGAGTGGGAAGGAAATACCGTGTATGAAGATGAAGCCCTTACCGAGGCTCTGGACATGCAGACCGGTGATGTATTCAATGAAAAGAAGTTTCAGGAAAACCTGACAATGAATCGCCACGAAACCGATGTTACCAGTATGTACAACAACATCGGTTATCTGTTCTTTCAGGTTCAGCCCGATCTTGAACGGGTTGAGGGAGATTCCATCGACGCCAGAATGTTTATCGTCGAGGATGACATCGCAACGGTGCGAATGGTAGAGTTTTCCGGTAACACCAAAACACATGACGACGTCGTTCGCCGGACATTGCGCAACATGCCGGGTTCGCGTTACAGCAGATCTGCTATCATGCGCTCCATCAGGGAGCTTGCCCAGCTTGGATACTTCAATCCCGAAGCCATTCAGCCCGATCTCGATGTAGATTATGAGGAGAAGAAAGTCGATATCACCTACATGCTCGATGAATCGCAAAGTACCGATAATTTTGAGTTTTCAGGCGGTTATGGCGGACGGCAGTTCGGCCTGATCCTTGCAGCAAAAGTCAATTTCAACAACTTTTCCGCTCAGAATCTGTTTAATTCCGAAGCATGGCGTCCGTTGCCAAGCGGAGACGGTCAGCGATTGTCCCTGGGTGTACAGGTGACCGGTCAGGGTTATCAGAATTTCAGCTTTGCCTTTCAGGAACCCTGGTTCCTTGGGCGACCCAACTCATTTGGCGTCAACATGTCCTATAGTCTGTTCTCCGGATCAGGCGGCGGTTTTTTCAGGACCGGAAGTACCCGCCAGGAAATGTTCTCCGGATCGATTTCTTATGGAAGAAGACTGACCTTCCCGGATGATTATTTCAGACATATCACCCGGTTGAGATACCAGTATTTCGATGTTGAAGGCTATCAGAGTTTGCTTGGCGGACAGGCCAGTATCATTTCGGTCGAACAGGAACTCCAGAGAAACTCACTGGACAACCCGATTTCTCCGAATTCAGGGTCGAAGTTTTCCATTCGTGCTGAAGTAGCACCACCCATCCCCGGATTTTCCCAGTATTTCAAGACCGAGCTTGATTACCAGTATCACATCCCGATTGTAGGAAATCTGGTGTCTTCTTTCGGTGCAGAATACGGTTACATGAGCTGGTTCAGTTCGTCAAACCGGAGTCAGTTCCAGCGTTACTATCTGGGTGGTACCGAGTTGCAGCAACAGCAGGTATTCACGCGGGATAACATTGATATGAGAGGATATCCCGGGGGATTTGACGGATCTATTTCACCCTACCAGGATGGTGAAGAGGTAGGTGGTACCGTTTACGGTAAGTACTTTACAGAACTTCGGTATCCGTTGATAAGCAGCGAGCAGGTGCAGTTGATTCCCTATTTATTTGCCGAAGCTGGTAACGCCTATCTTGGATACAAGCAATTTGATCCGTTTGACGTGAAACGGGCGGCCGGCTTTGGTGCCCGCATATTTATGCCGATTCTCGGACTTATTGACCTGAGTTACGGTTACCGTTTTGACGGACTGGAAGCACCTGGTGTCGATGCCGGCGAATGGCAGTTTCTTTTCAACATTGGCGCACCATTCTGATGATGAGACTGATCTTAACTTCCGTTTTACTGACAGCAGGGCTGATGTTTATTACAGCTGTTCCTTCCCACGCCCAGCAGAAGATCGCCTACATTGACTCCGATTTCGTAATGGAAGAGATACCGGAATATGAAGGTATAAAACAACGCCTGGAGACCATCGCCGAAAACTGGAAAGAAGAAATTGATGAGATGCAGGTTGAAATTGAGCGGCTCAGACAGGAGTTTGAAGCGCGTGAAATTCTTTTTACTCCCGACGTCAGGCGGCAGCGGCAGCAGGAGATCGACAATAAAGTAAGGGACAGGGAACAGTACATTGAACGTCGTTTTGGTCCGGAAGGAGATTATTTCAGGCAGCAGGAAGAGTTGCTCGAACCTTTGCAGCAACGGATTCTTGAAGCTGTCGTAAAAGTTGCCGAGCGGGATGGGTATGATCATGTATTTGACAGAGCTGGTGACTATCTGTTTTTATTTTCAAGAGACCGGTGGGATATCAGCAGGGATGTGCTCGAAGAGATGGGTATATTCGTTGATGATGAAGATTCTCTTTAAAAATGTATAACTGCACAATTATCGGTTGACGTTATCCGTATTAGATAATGATGTTTTGGTATAGCACCGGCAAAAGTATTATCTTACCAAACTTTTAACTACTTCGTAACTAACATAATATCATGAGGCAACTGGCATCAATAACAATACTTATTCTGGCTCTGTCAGTATCTGCAATTGCCCAGCCGAGGGTAGGATATATGAACCCCCAGGCAGTATTGGACAATCTCCCCGAAAAGGAGGCGATTGAGCGGCAACTGAATCGTTTTCTGGACAGCAGGGAAGCAGAATTTGAAGAAAAGTCCATCGAATTTCAAAACAATCTCGCCCGTTTTCAGCAGGAAGCTCCGGAGTTGTCTGAAGAAGAGACTGAGCAGCGACAGCAGGAACTTCAGCAGCAGGATCAGGAACTGGAGCAGTTTCAGATGAGAGTTCAGCAAGAGCTGGAACAACGTCAGGATGAGCTTCTTGGCCCGGTTTTGCGGGAAATGAACAACATTATTGAATCCATAGCACAAGACATGAATCTTGACTATGTACTCAATCAGGAAACAGGTCAGGGTGAAATGCTCTTGCTCTATATCTCGGAAGACGGAAAAGAAGACCTTGATCTGACAGATAAGGTATTATCACGTATGACAAATTAACCACAATGCAGGAATCTCAGACAATGAAAAAAGCTTGGATTATATTCGGATTTATCTTTATTGCGGGTCTTCTTTCCCCAATGGAAAAAGCCCACGCACAGCAAAATGAATTGCGTATCGGTTATGTTGATCCGCAGCATATCATGAGAAGCATGCCTGAAATGGCAGCAATTGAGCGGCGACTCCAGAATTTTGTCGAAAGAAAGCGACAGGAATTTGCAGAGAAAGAAGCTACTTTCCGGCAGGAAGTGGAAGAGTATCAGCAAAAAATGGCAGTTATTTCCGACGAAGCCAAGCGTCAGGAGGAAGAGCGACTCGCGGAACTCAATCTCGAACTTCAGGAGTTTCAGCAAAACTTCCAGCAGGAAGTACAGGAGCGTCAGTTTGAACTGCTTGAACCGTTGCTCGACAAAATTCAGGACGCCATCGAATCAGTGGCTGATGAGCGAGGATTTACCTTTGTGCTGAATACTATGACCAACAACGGTGACTTTATCATTCTCTATGCATCAGATGAAGCACAAAGAGATTATGATATCACTGACGAGGTTATGCAGCGCCTCGATTTGATGTAATCCCGGAAATACCGACAGAGCAGGGCCCCGATGACCGGTGCCTTGCCCTGCATGCACTAAATAAATCAGGAAAAGGTGACGGCATCCCATCAGATTTCTGAATCTGATAATCTGATCTTCGAAAAACAGCTTTCCGAAGAGGGGTTCTCAAGAATCATGGGACTGGATGAAGTTGGAAGAGGATGCCTGGCAGGACCAGTGGTGGCATCCGGTGTAATCCTTGATCCTGAAAAACCGGTAGAAGGTGTCACTGACAGCAAACTGTTAAAATCATCAAGCAGGGAGAAGCTGGCCGGCACAATTAAAAAGAAAGCCCTGTGCTGGACTATTGCCTGGTGCGAAAACACTGAAATCGATAAGCTGAACATTCTCAAAGCATCGCTGCAGGCAATGGTAAGATGTGTTGAGAAAACCAACCCCGTGCCTGACTATCTTCTGGTGGATGGAAATAAAGGACTTGAGACACTGATGATACCCTCCATGACACTGGTTTCCGGAGACCGGCTGAGTGCCAGCATTGCAGCTGCTTCCATACTGGCCAAAGTTTATCGGGACAACATCATGAAAACATATCACCGGGAATATCCGGAATTTGGGTGGGACAAGAACGTCGGATATCCAACCGCAGTTCATTACGATGCCCTTGGAAAATTTGGCTATACGCCGTATCACAGAAGATCGTTTCGTCTGAAAACAGATAAGGCTTACACCAAAAGACCGTGATGAATGCGGGAATGGCTGAACAATTTCCTACGAAAGAATACTGAATTGTCTTCGGTTCATGTAAAAATTGAGAGAGATAGCCAGCATTACAGAATATGACAGAAATGCAGAGCCTCCGTAACTGATGAACGGCAGGGGGAGTCCAATGACAGGGAATAATCCCATTGCACTCCCCAGGTTGATTACCAGATGAACAAAAAATGTTGCTGTAATTCCGACCACTACAAGCTGAGCAAACGGGTGCTTGTGCTCACCCGCAATATTCAGCAGCCGCAGCAAAAGTACTGAAAATATCAGCAAGACAAGTCCGGCCCCGACAAATCCGAACTCCTCGGCAATAACGGGGAAAATGAAATCCGTCCACTGTTCCGGCAGAAAGCGTAATTGGGTCTGTGTCCCCTCAAGAAAGCCTTTTCCCCAGAGCCCGCCGGAACCGATAGCGGTTTTGGCCTGCATTACATTCCATCCGGCTCCCTGCGGATCCAGGGCAGGATTGATAAAGGCTTCAATACGAGCCTGTTGATGAGGTCTGAGGATTTGATACAGCGCAACCTGAACACCTGCTACGACAAGCGAACCCGTAACAATAGCTGAGGTGGTAAGCCACAAGCGTTTTTGTATAAAGAATATGGCTGTGGAAAGAATCAGTGTGGCGACAACACCAAGCATCCAGTTAATTACAGAGAAGTAGGCAATGATAGCCGGTGATATCAGGAAAAGAGAAATACCGTGAGGCAGACCGGACCAGAAGAGCATTACCGGTATAATTGCAAGTAAAACGAGCGCAGTTCCGGTGTCATTCTGAAATATGATAATGACACTGGGAATAAGCATCATCACGACAGCGACAAAGGCAGATCCAATATGCTCGGCTGAAATATCACGTCTGCTGGTGAGATAGTTCGATACCGCCAGTATGGTTGCAAGCTTCAGCATCTCACTTATCTGAAAACGCATGCTGCCGATAACCAGCCACCGGCGGGCGCCGCCGGCTTCCGTACCCCATATGACCGTCGCAATAGCCAGCAGAATACATACTATATAAAGAATATAGGATATCTGCTGGAACGTCCGCGGGTCAGCAAACTGAATCATAACCAGAATCAAAATGGATACACCTATCCAGATAATCTGGTTGAGAAAATTGTTCTGTATATAATCAGGGAGGAATTGCGACACAGGACCCAGTGTGGCACTGTAAATAGCAATAAGCCCGGCTGTGAAAAGAAATATCCAGCAAAAGACAAGCAACCAGTCAAATTCTTTGTACCAGGCCATTACAGTACGTCCTCTTGCTCTTCAGCTTTACGCGGGGTGAATGTTTTCACATAGTCATAAACCCACGGGCGTCTGATCTGTCCGTGAAAATACTTTTCCATGAGCAGGCCGGCAATAGGTGCCGCTGAAATGGAGCCGAATCCGGCATTTTCGACCAGCACGGCAATGGCAATTTCAGGGTTGTCATAAGGAGCATAGGCAACAAACCAGCCATGATTTTTTCCGTGCGGGTTTTGAGCAGTTCCCGTTTTTCCGGCAACTTCCACATCGGCAATATCAGCATAAAATCGTCCTGAGCCGTTTTTTACGGCAAGGCGCATTCCTTCCTGAACAACCTGGAGGTCCTCATCCTTTACCCAGTCAATTTTTTCATTATCCGGCTCAACTACAGATGCCGACCCGTCCGGATAGGAAATACGATCAACAATATGAGGCCGGACACTGTAACCGCCATTGGCAATTCGAGAGGTCATCAGAGCCATCTGCAGCGGAGAACTTGAAAAGGTACCCTGTCCCACACCCACACTCAGAAGATCCCCGATTCCCCATTCTCTGGGCCCGCCGAAATAGGTGTTATAATAGGCGCTGTCAGGCAGAATTCCACGGCGTTCGTTTGGCAGGTCAATATGTGTGACATCACCTAAGCCGAAAGATCTGGTATGATTGTGCCATTCATTCAGGCCCTTCTCACGCATGGTCTGGTGCATCAGAGAAAAGAAATAGGTGTTGCATGAATTCTGGATAGCCTGTACAAGATTCTGTCTTCCGTGCTCTTTGAGGCACTTGTAGTGCCTGCCATGAGTGTATCCTCCCCGGCAGTTAATCTCTGTATCCTTGTCAACTACACCAAAATCCAGGCCTATCAGTCCCATGAGAGGTTTCACGGTGGATCCTGGTGGTTGCATCGTGGAAATGGCTCTGTTGAAGAGCGGACGCGTGGTGTCGGACTGAAGTGAGATCCAGTAATCCATATCAATTCTTCCGGAAAGACGCTCAACATCAAAAGATGGTGAACTTGCAAGTGCATGTATGGCTCCGCTGTTTGGATCCATGACAACCAGTCCGCCGATTTTGCCCTCCATCAGATCTTCAGCAAGCAGTTGCAGTTCGGAATCGATATGGGTGAAAATATCGGCTCCTTTGATGGGGCTCTGACTCATGGTTTCTTCTTCATAGGGACCAAGGGCCTGTCCAAGTGCATTTACCTGGATATATCTTGTACCCAGATTTCCGCGCAGCTCATGTTCGTAGACAAATTCAAGTCCGCTCCTTCCGGCTTTATCACCAAGATGATACCGGTTTGAGCTCCGGTACTCCTGCTGTGTCACTTCACTAAGATAGCCAAAGATATGAGAAGCTTTAACATCGGTAGGATAGTGACGCTTGGATTCAACGTGGTGGCCGATTCCGGGCAGCTTCCACAAGTTCTCCTGTATTTGTGTAAAGGAGTGGAAACTGACATCGGTAAATATCCTTGACGGGCGATGCCATGAGTAACTTCTGGCAGTATTGATTCTGTCTTCAACCACTGCAGGAGGCACCTCAAGATATTCAGCCAGCAAGGGAATGGCATCTCTGTCAAAATTGGCAGGTGTAACCGTGATGGTATATATGGGCTGATTGTCAATCAACAAACGTCCGGTTCTGTCGTAAACAAGTCCTCTGGCAGGGCTTACAGCTTCCTGACGCAGACTGTTCGCCAGACTCAGAGGTCCATATTTGTCATGCTCGATGATTTGCAGCTGGAACAATCTTCCCGCAAAAATGAGAAGTATGGTTATGATAGTCACCTGCAATACCCGTATGGATACGGCTGTGTGTGACTGTTTCTTGTTAAGAAGCATGATGATTATTCAGTTATCACGCAAGAGATGGATAATAGTACCAATTACGGCCGTCAGCAGACTGCTTCCGAATAAAACCTCGAAAAAAACCGCTTCTGCCTGGTAAATCTGAGTGAAGAAAGCGGCTATAAGGAATAACAGATTATGAACTAATGATATTACAAGCAAGAGCAGAAATACCTGTGAAAGGAATAATTTTGTCTCTTCAATCCGTGGGATGAAGTTGTAGACGAACATGGTGGTCAGTGTTTTCGAGAGCAGATGAAGCCCCCAGAAATCCAGGAAAAAGTCTGTCAGAAAGCCTGTGAAAGCAGCAAACAGGATGGCTGTAGTGCGCTCCTGCGTGGCTATTACCCAAATCAGAATTATTAGAACAAAGTCGGGCTCGACTGCACCGTAGCTTAGATGGGAGAAGATTAAAACCTGTAACAGAACAGCTGCAAGTCCAATGAGTCCGAATTTTAACAGATTAGATTTCATTGGAACAATCCTTCGTATTGCAGCAGAAGCTCGTCCACTTCCGGTTCAGGGATGTATCTTACTACGAAAGCTTCAGCAGTTTGATGCAGGGAGACAAAGGGTTTGATATAGATTTGCTGGGTATCTCTGCCTTCCTCAGGCTCTGTACGGATTACTTCGCCGATGGGAATGTGCGGAGGAAACTGATTACTGAAACCCGAAGTTTCAACAACAGCACCTTCAGAAACCCGGATAGTCTGAGGGACGTAGTTCATTACCAGTTCATCGGAGCCTTCACCACTCCAGGATACAATACCGTAAGCCCGGCTGCCCTGAATGTGTGAGCTCACACGAAACATCGCATTGTGAAACGGCATGATCTGGGCGTGGCCCGGGGTGGTAAGTATGACCTGTCCGATCAGACCCTGGGCATTGATCAGAGCCATGCCCGTTTCAACTCCGTCCCGTTCCCCTCTGTCAATGGTAAAGGAGTTATTGATTCCGGTAAGATTTTTGGCAACAATTTTTGCCGGAATCAGGTCATGCTGCAGGGTGTCACGGAGTTCAAGAAGATCGCGCAGTGCACGGTTTTCCTCTTTTACGGATCGCAGACGGGCTATTTCATCCTGTAAAATGATGTTTTGCTTGCCAAGCTGTTCGTTTGTTTGCAATGCTGTGCGGTATATTCGCACCTGCGAAAGGGGCTGCTCAAGGTAGCTGATGGCAAGCACAGAGGCTTTGCGGACAGACTGCAGTCCTCCGTCATGACGGAAAACCATCATGAAAAAAGCGATAAGAACAAAGACCAGCGTAATAATATGATCCTTGACATCTTCCGTCTTTCGCAGCGAAAATCGCATTCAATTGGAAATAAATCAGGTTAAAATCGCTCTGTAATATTCCAGGTCCTCAAGAACCTTCCCGGTGCCCCGAACAACAGCCGTTAACGGATCTTCGGCAATATGAACCGGCAGATCAGTTGTTTCCGTAATCAATTTGTCCAGGTTTTTCAGCAAAGCTCCACCGCCTGTGAGAAAAATTCCGCGGTCCAGAATATCGGCTGACAGTTCCGGCGGAGTTTGCTCCAGGGATTTTGTCACAGATTCTACAATAGTATTAACGGATTCGGATATGGCTTCACGTATGTCTTTCGAAGTTACAATGCGTGTTCTGGGTACGCCGTTTACGAGATCCCTTCCTTTTACAGAAAGCTCGAGCTCTTCATCAAGCGGGGTTGCCGAGCCGAGTATGTGTTTGACCTGCTCCGCAGTTCTTTCACCTATCAGAAGATTGTGGTTCCTGCGGAAGTAGTTTATGATGTCTTCGTTGAGCTCATCTCCGCCAAGCCGTACCGACTGTGAATAAACTATTCCGGACAGTGCAATTACTGCAATTTCTGTCGTACCGCCTCCGATATCCACGATCATGTTGCCGACCGGCTCATGAACGTCAAGGCCGATGCCGATGGCTGCCGCCATGGGTTCATCAACAAGGTAGACCTCTTTTGCCCCGGCATGTTCAGCACTGTCGCGAACAGCACGCTTTTCCACTTCTGTAATGCCGCTGGGTACACATACGACCATTTTCCGGGTTGAAGAGTACCATCTGACCTTCACCTTTTTGATCATGCCGCGAATCATGTGCTCGGCAACCTCGAAGTCAGCGATAACACCATCTCTGAGCGGTCTTACGGTTCTGATCTTCTGGTGCGTTTTTTCGTGCATCAAACGTGCTTCATGTCCGATAGCAACCGCCTGATTCTCAGTGTTAAGTGCAACGATAGAAGGTTCGTTCAGCACTATTCCGTGGTTTCTGGAGTGTATCAGTGTATTGGCTGTCCCGAGGTCAATGGCGATATCGGTATAAAGCCAGTCAAACAGCCCGCCTTTGGAATTATTGCGGGTTGTTTCGGCTTGTTTACTGGTTGCTTCAGACTGCGGCATATGTAATAATATTATCAGGTTGGTTAAGATAATCGGTAATCTCCAAATTTACGACAATCAATGGCATTTTGCGAACTATTTAGGCAAATTCGCAAATTTTTGTTTTAGTGCCTGAAGTGTCGCAAACCGGTAAAGATCATGCTTATGCCCAGATCATCTGCCTTCTGTATGACTTCGTCATCACGTATGCTGCCGCCAGGCTGTATTATTGCCCTGGATCCTGATTCTGCAGCTACCTCAACTCCGTCAGCAAACGGGAAAAAAGCATCAGAAGCAAGAACGGATTTGTTGAGAGAATGGCCGAATTCACGCGCTTTCTGCACTGCAAGCCGGGACGCATCTATACGGTTGGGCTGTCCGGTCCCAATGCCGATGGTTCTTTGTCCGGATGCATATACGATCGCATTGGATTTGACGTGTTTGACTACCTTCCATGCGAATTCAAGCGATTTTTGCTGGTTTGAGTCAGGTTCCAGCTGAGTGACAGTTTCTCTGGTTTCCGTGCCGAACCCGAAGTCGGCTTCCTGCCAAAGGTAACCTCCTGTAATGGTCCGGATATGCGGACGACTGCCGTCCGGCCATTTTTTTATCCGTACAAGTCTGCGGTTGGATTTTTCTGTCAGCAGCTCAAGGGCGTCTTCATCAAAATCGGGAGCAATAATAATTTCGCTGAATATCCGGTCCACAGCTTTGGCTGTATCCGGATCAACTTTCCTGTTGAACAGAATGACACCACCGAAAGGGGATACCGTATCGGTTGCGAATGCCTGCTCCCAGGCCTCCGCGGAACTGCCGGCAAGAGCAACGCCGCAGGGTATGTTATGTTTGAAAATCGCACATAAAGATTCCTCAGGGGATATCTCGTCAGGATGAAAATCGGCACCGAGCTGAAGCGCCGAGTCAATATCAAGGTAGTTGTTGTAGCTCAGCTTTTTACCATGAAAACATTCAATGAATTCACCGGGATTGCCGAAAACTCCCGCAGACTGATGCGGATTTTCCCCATAACGAAGTGTTTGATGGGATGGTGCGCTGATAGTCAGATGTCCGGGCACCCTGGATATCTTTTCATCGCCCGGTTCGCTGAAATGTGCATTTGCTGTTTTTGCCAGCTTCTCGGTGATATGGAGATCATAGTGTGATGTGAGCCGGAAAGCCTCTGAGGCAAGCCGGATTCGCTGCGCTGCTCCTATGCTTCCGTTCTTTGATTTCAACTCCGCTGTAACAGATGGATAATTGCGGGGGTTGGTGACCACACATGCATTTTCGAAATTTTTTGCTGCAGCTCTGATCATGGCCGGACCGCCGATGTCAATATTTTCGACCGCGTGCCCCGTATCGTCGGGTTTTTGTGTTATGGCATCCTGAAACGGATAAAGATTTACCACAACCAGCTCAAATGGCTCTATCCCTAGATCCGCCAGGGTATCGGCGTGATCTTTTTTTCCGGGACGCGCCAGTAGACCTCCGTGGATATGGGGATGAAGCGTTTTAACCCTGCCGTCAAGACACTCAGGAAAATTTGTAACCTCTGATACGTCCGTTATTTTCAGGCCGTTCTCCCTCAAAATTTCTGCGGTTCCCCCCGTGGATATGATCTCAATGCCCAGCTCATGAAGTGTACGGGCAAACTCTGCAATTCCACTCTTATCGAAAACCGATATTAATGCCCTTTTAACTTTGATGTCGGCCAGCTGATTAAGAAAGGTATCCATAAACGAAATATTTAAAGGTTAAACTGTCGCTGAAATATGATTGATGGTTATTTTGATGAATTACCGGAAAGTAGATCTTTGATCACCTCAGGATACAGCTGATGCTCCAGTTTTTGAATTTTATTCGCCAGAGTCTCCGGAGTATCATCAGGACTGACGGTAATTTGTTTCTGCGCAATGATTGGGCCTTCATCATATTCGGTTGTAACATAATGAACTGTACAACCGGAAACCGGTTCGTTGTTTTCGATTACTGCCTGATGCACTTTCATGCCATACCAGCCTTTACCTCCATATTTCGGAAGCAGGGAAGGATGGATATTGATGATTTTACCGTGATACTGTTCGATTACAGAATCAGGAATCTTTTTGAGATATCCGGCCAGAGCAATCAGGTCGGGCTTTTCCGATCTGAGAACCTCATTCAGTCTTGCAGCAAATGTCTGTTCAGAATCGAAATCTGTATGTGATATGAGGCAGGTGCGTATGCCTTGTTTTTTTGCGTATGAAAGGGCACCGGCTTCAGGATTGTTGCAGATAAGGCAGGTTACAGAGGCAGGAATCCGGTTGTCCAGTGCAGCCTGGTGTATTTTTTTGAAGTTGGTGCCCGACCCGGACGCGAAAACAGTTATTTTTTTTGTACTCAAATATCAAACAGGGATTCTTGGCTGGATATTTTTACATCTGAGCCAAAAGATAGCGATAATTCAACACCCAGTGGAAACGGAATTTTGTTGTCAATGTGGCCGTAGGGAACATGCCGTATGACCGGGATATTCAAACCTTCAAAAGTACGGTCAAACACTTTGTCAAGTGAGGGGTTGTCAGGAAATGTTTCCTGTTCGGGTTCTGCAAAATCGCCGAGTATGACGGCAGAAGCACGGTCAAACCAGCCGGCCAGTCTTGCCTGCCAGAGATAACCTTCTACTTTATGTCTTGACTCACCAACATCTTCAAGGATTGGTATGGATTGCTTCAGGTCCGGGAAATAGGGTGACCCTGCCAGTTTTGTTGCGACGGATAATGTGGCAGGAAGGGATATGCCCGAGATGGTACCATTTTTCCGGTTTGACGGCACCTGCAGGCTGTAATCAATTTTGCCGGTTTTTATGAATGTCCAGAATGAATCTTCAAATACGGGATTAACCGGAACAGAATTAAAATCGGTAGCGGGCATTCCGGTGGAAAGTGAGGGGAGACCGGTTTTTGCATAAATTCCCCATTGAAGGGCTGTAATATCGCTGTAACCGACCATCAGTTTTCTTGCATTGCGAATAGCATCATAATCAAGCAGTGGCAGCATTGCCGCACTTCCAAAGCCTCCGCGCGCAAAGAAAATCGCATTAACGGTTTTATCCTGTATCAGGTCCATAAGTTCGGAAGCGCGTCGCGATGCACTTCCGGCAAGGTAATTGTCCCGGCTATAGCAGCTATCAGTTGCATGTACTTTGTAGCCCAGATTTTCAAGATAGCGAATACCATTCTCCAGCTTGTCTTCTTCAACCGGGGATGAGGGCGCCATCACTCCGATGGTACCGTTATCGGGCAGTGGGTGCAATGTCATGTAGAAATACGGTTAATTATTAGTGAGTCTGAAAACGTGATAATTTTCAAGACTCCAGCTGATCTGTTTAGCTGTGATTACAATTACGGCAGTGAGCGGAACAGCTATCAGCATGCCGAATATTCCGGCCAGTTCTGCACCTGTCATCACAACAAAAAGAACAACAAGAGGATGCAGATTGGCAGACCTGGAAAAAAGAAGAGGTTGTACGATAATATTATCTATGACCTGGGTGATAGCAATGGCAATTATGACAAAAATAACGAGTGAGAAATCACCGGTCTCTAGTATCGAAACAATTATGGAAAGAACATAACCAATGATCGGACCGAAGTAAGGGATAATGTTAGCAACACCGGCAGCTATTCCGACAGAAAGAGCGTTGTTCAATCCAACAAAACTCAGCGTAATTGTGGCGGTAGTGGCAATAATGATGCTTTGCAAACCGACACTTTTGAAGTATGTTACCAGCCGTTTTTCAATTTTCTCTATTCCGGTAAGTACAGTCTCAAAATATTTGTTCGGCACCAGCTGGAGAATGTTTCTTCGAAGCCGCGCACCATCTTTCAGTATGAAGAAGGTGGCAAAAGGAACAACCAGAAAGGCCCAGAAAATATCAGCGAAGATACCAAGTATGTTGTTGAGAGTAGCAGCAAAGTCTTCTGTTTGGAAAAGTGCATCAACAGCATTGGGCACATTGTCAATTAATATGCCTTCCTGAAGAAACGGCAGGTGTTCAAGAATCTGCTCTTCAATTTGAGCAGTGACAGCAATAACGGCATCGATATTCAGCTGCTGGCTCAATATGATGAGCTGGTTGGCGATGGCCGGCAGAATGGTGCTGGAAAACCAAACCAGCAAAAGTATCAGCGATGAAATAACAATACTTATGGCCAGGGTCCGGTTCATACCCACTGCCTGCATTCTGTTTACAAAAGGATCAAGAATGTAGGTTATAACAAGAGCAATCAGTGCATACAGAACAAGAGTGAAAAACCTGTAGAGGATAAGCAGAAAAAGCAGAACAGCTGCCAGGCCGATAATCAGTCGAATAAAGGTTTCGGCATTAAGTTTCTTCATTTTCCAACTGTCTTAAAATATCATCGGATTTTTCAAATACGATGTCAGGCGGAAATCCTCTGCGTATCAAAAAATCCACCAGCTTCTTTTTTCTTTTCAGTTTGTCATCAGTGCGCATCAACTTCGTTCGAATGCCTGATGCTGCTTTCAAAAGTGTTTTGCTTGATTGTTCATTGCTGAACAATCCTCGCAGCGACGCATCAATATACTGTTTTTTTACTCCTTTTTTGGACAAAGCTGCCCTGATTTTTGCCGGGCCCCACTTGCCGGACTCTGCTTTTTCTCTTGCAAACTTTTCTGTGAATGTGCAATCGTCCAGATAAGACATGCTGACAAAATAAGAAATTGCCTCGTCCGCCTCAGAACCTGTGTAACCTCTGGCCATGCTTTTATTCCGAATTTCTCCGGTGCTGTGGTCTCTGACAGCGAGCCAGCGGAATATTTGATGCCTGAGCTTGTAGAAGCGGTCTTTTTCCCGGAGCCTGAGATACAGGTCGGGGGTGATCAAGCTCTCCGACTGAATTGAGAAATCATGCAGCACATCCTGATAAAACCCATCCAGATATTGACCATTTACAAACACTGAGACTCTGTCACTGTTGTTTATTTGCCTCGTAATGTTTGTACAGCGTCCCGGCAGGATATCCGGTATGTTTTCCATGGATCAATCGGTATCAATAAAAAGTAATCTGATGTAGAGGTTTATACTCAGATGTCGTAACAGATGCATAGAGCCTGATATAACTGATTACTTACCAGACGCCGAAGAGCCGGATTTAGCAGCAGACTTGTCAGAAGACGAGGTTTCTTTACTTTCTTTTGGCTTATTTGGGTCCTCACCATTGTCGGGGTACTGCTCCGGCATCAGTTTATGGCGAACGATCTGCTCAATTTTATCGCAGAGTGCCTCATCTTCCCGGAGAAACTGAATGGCTGAGTCGGTACCCTGCCCGATAGGCTCTCCGTCATACCGGTACCAGCTTCCTCTCTTTTGTACAATGTCAAACTGCACGGCAAGATCCAGCAATTCTGCAATCCGCGATATGCCCTGGCCGTACATAATATTGAATTCACAGGTTTTGAAAGGAGGGGCAACCTTGTTTTTGACCACTTTCACTTTGGTCCTGTTACCTATAACGTCCTCGCCTCTTTTGATGGCTCCGATTCTCCGGATATCAATACGCACGGAAGAGTAGAATTTCAGCGCTTTTCCACCCGTAGTAGTTTCCGGGTTTCCGAACATGACTCCTATCTTTTCACGCAGCTGATTGATGAAAATAACTGCCGTGTGTGTTCTGTTGACCACGCCGGTGAGTTTACGCAAGGCCTGCGACATGAGTCTTGCCTGCAACCCGACCTGTGAATCACCCATTTCACCGTCAAGTTCAGCTCTCGGGACCAGAGCCGCCACGGAATCAATGACAACAACATCCAGGGCAGCAGACCGGATGAGCGTTTCTGCAATTTCCAAAGCCTGCTCACCATTGTCAGGTTGAGATATCAGGAGTTCGTCTATTTTTATTCCCAGGGCTTTGCCGTATTTCGGGTCAAATGCATGTTCGGCATCAATCATGGCAGCATGCCCGCCTTTACGCTGTGCTTCGGCAATTACATGCAGGGCGAGTGTGGTTTTTCCACTGGATTCAGGACCGTATATTTCGGTTACTCTGCCACGTGGAATACCGCCTACCCCAAGGACGTGATCCACTGACAGGGATCCGGTGGAGATTGATGGAATGTTGACAACCGGCTGATCACCCAAACGCATAATGGTACCCTTGCCGTGTTGTTTTTCAATCTGGCCAACTGCCAGGTCAAGCGCCTTTAATCTTTCATTATCAGCCATGGTAACGAGACTCCGTTAGGTATATGTGTAAAATATGTTTGAATATAAGTTGTTTGCAATCCAAAAACAAAAACGAATGACATCATTTTAGTAATTGGATAACCAACACTGCAAAAACTTACAATCCGTTTTGTCACATATCAAAAAAAAGTAACAGCCCTTTTGTTCTTTTTATCCCCATTACGTTTTTTTTTCATAACATAGCTCAAACAGGCATATTTGCACGAGGACTCAAAAGCTGTTCGCTTACATGTAATACCCATGACAGATCTTGAGTTCTGACACACAGACATATGATTAAGACTGTTTTGGTATTTCACTTCGTGACCTTCGGTTCACCTGACATTATGAATCGAAAATTTTAAACATATAAAAAAATCATCCCTGTTATTGATATTTCAAAAAAACGAACCGGCAGAGCTTATGAGTTTTGATTATCATAGGCAGCATTGAAATCGTTGTTTGGATTTCAGAGTCACATTCAGAATTCCGAAACCTGCAGTATTATGATCGATACACACTCCCACATCTATCTGCCGCAATTCCGGGACGACCTGAAGGATGTACTGGACCGTGCTTCCGAAAGCGGAGTCAAATCCATTCTCATGCCGGCCATAGATTTTGATTCTCTGGCCCGGATGGATGAACTTTCCCATCCGCGTATTGAATTCCGGAAAATGGCGGGCATCCATCCCTGCGATGTGGGGAAGAGCCTGTCGGGCAAACTGGCCGGTCAGGACGGATTTGAGGATAAGCTGCACAAGTTAGCCGCATCACCGGATATCATTGCCGTTGGAGAGACCGGGCTCGACTATTACTGGTCTGACGAACATGTGTCAGCTCAGAGGCGGAGTTTCCGCCAGCACTGCAGTGTTGCAAAGGCGCTTAATAAACCGGTAGTAATCCACAACAGAAACAGTACGGCCGACATGCTTGATATTATCGAGGATGAACAGGACGGCAGACTGTACGGGGTCTGGCACTGTTTTAACGGCACACCCGAAGAGGGGTGCCGGGCACTTGATTCAGGACTTTATCTCGGAATCGGCGGAGTGATAACCTTCAAAAACGCGGGAGTTGACAGAGTGGTTGCTGATCTGCCGCTCGATAAACTTCTGCTCGAAACCGACGCACCCTATCTTGCACCTGTGCCGAAGCGGGGCAAGAGAAACGAACCATCTTATATGCGTTACACTGCCCGGAAACTGGCCGGGGTCAAAAATGCCGGATTTGACGACATCGACCGGATTACAACAAATAATGCCCAAACCCTCTTCCGGTTGGATGAAGCCGGCTGATACCGGCTGACCCCGGATAGAAAAGGAATTCATTTAAACCGGACTTTCCGCAAGCCGGTGACCCCGTCATGAGAGCACCTTATCCGCTTGTTACCGGAAAGTTGATATAATCGTCACAGATCCGGGCCAGGCTTCTCCTCAGGTGACTGGACACCAGGATGGTTCCGCCGTTTTCCTTGAACTCTTCCAGTATTTCGATGGAGGCCTTTTTGCTTCCCTCGTCAAGGGCACGAAACGGTTCATCCAGAAGGATAATCTCCGGCTCCGTAATCAGACTGCAGGCGAGCATGGTTTTTTGAAGCATTCCGCTGGAATACGTCCCGATCAGGTTGTGTCTGCGCTCATCAAATTTCAATCTGGCGAACAGGTTATCTATACTTTTTTGTGATGAGTTGTCGTCCCACTTTTTTCTGGCGCGCAATGTCCATTCAAGCAGTTCAGATGCACTCAGGTAAACCGGCAGGTCGGTGGCATCGGTAACAATACCAATATGCTTCAGAAATTCATGAGGAGCATCATAAATGGATCTGCCTTTGAATGTAATATTGCCTTCGGTCGGGAATGCGGTAACCGAAACCAGTCGCAGAAAGGTGGTTTTACCCGATCCGTTGGCTCCGATCAGTCCGGTTGCTTTCCCCTTTGAAAACTGATGGTTCAGTCCCGATATCACCATGGGACCGGTACCATAGCGTTTGGACAGATTGTTGACGGTCAGAAAGTCACTCATACATAACGTTTTTTAAAGGCATATTCATTGATGCGGGTAAGTACTACGGCCGACAGGAGGGACACGAAAACATCCAGAATGATCCATATCCCGACGGCGGTCCAGGTCACTGCACCGGAGAACAGTGCAGCGGCTGCGGTTGTCAGCAGCAGCACAAACGTCCAGCGCAGCTGAAGGAAAAATCTTGCGGCAATCCAGTCGTGCGGAGGCATCATCCACCAGTGAAACAGAGGCGGGGACATCGCTTTTTGTGATGCCGGCCAGGCCAGCATGTTTTTAGACAAAATCCAGAATATCAGCCAGCCTGAGTGCCAGCTTTCCGGAACTCCAAGGTAAATCAGCAGAAAGTAGGTGAAGCTCAGAAGGGCGATGATTCTGCCCATGGGACGCTTTCGGTCCAGCTGTATGATCTGGCTCCAGACAGCCGGACGCCAGCGGCCCGGAACCCAGTAAACAGCATCATAACCGGCAGGTTCCCGGGACTCTTTGGTGCCGGTTGACGGATTGGTAAACAGTTCATCGTAAAAGGCGTCACTTTGATAGTAGAGCCGGTCGTATCTTTTTGCTTCTCTGCCAAGCCGAAAACCGGAATACGCCGCAAGCGCGGCAAAGGGCACTACCGCCAGTTGTGCCTGAGGTATGGAAGCTGAGACAACAACCGACATCATCCCGAAAAAGGTAACCAGTATCGTGCTTATGAATGTCGGATACATGCCTGCGGCGACGGGTGTGCTTTTTCCCACTTTTTCCATGGAGTCAAAAACCTGTTTGCCGATTTTCCCTTCATTCCAGCGCTGGGATGTTTCGCCGATGGTGGCAAAGCAGTAGAGAGCATAAAGCATGACAGCGCTGAGGGCAACAATCCCCATCCCCAGCAGGCGGGTTTTTTCATGGAATGATCCTGTTGGCTGCGAGGAGTCGCCGAAAGCGATGATGAAGACAGCGGCAATCGAAAAAAACCACAAAGCCTTGACTTTCGTCACGTGATGCAGCAAGAGGTGACGGGGAGAGAGATTAAGCTGCTGGATCAGCGTTTTATCTCCGTCCGGAAAGAGCAGATGGGGAGTGATAAAGGCCATGGCTCCGGCAAAAGCCATGCATAAATAGCGAAACAGAACGATCCGCTCGTCAATATTTAAATCATGTCCCAGCCAGAACAGTGCCAGCAGCAAGACTATGCCCGGAGCTACAGCTGTAATTCGTCTGCCGGGGGATGTATGTCGTTTAGGGATGATGCGGTCTGTCACGTGTTTTTCCAATATTTTTCAGGAGTGTTCAGCATTCCGGGAGGGTGTGCGCGATATCAGCTCATATGCGGTCATTTGTTCGATGCACGTAAAAACCCCAGCTTTTCAAGCGCTGGGTACCGGTCGGCGAGCTGATCCGGAAGGGCGATACGGTTGAATTCATTTCTGAGCGGAGTATGTTGCCGGATGTCATGGAATAATGACCTTTTTTTGTCATCAGCCAGACCGATCAGGTCTCGCAGCGCCGAGTCATATATGCCTGCAGGGTGTACGGTACGTATAACCTGCTCAAGAGATACATCAGGATCATCGTACTTGATAAACCGGATATCAGGTTCCGGCCGGACCGGATTTTCAATCCCGAAAAACGAGTGCAAATCGTCGCAAACCTTTATTGTCGCATTGCGCTTGGCTTCCAGTGAATATCCGGCGATGTGAGGTGTTGCCAGCAGGGCGTTATGCGCAGCCTGGTCATTAAAAAACGGCTCCTGCTCCCAGACATCTAATATATAGTTTGCAATATGGTCTTCGTGTACGGCCTTCAGCAGGGAGGACTCGTCCACAACGCCGCCCCGCGATGCATTAATCACCAGTTTTTTCGGATATGCCCGGATCTTGCCGGAATCGTACCAGTGCTGCGTAGCATGCCGGCCGGTTTTATTCAGCGGGACATGGAAACTGATGATATCCGTATCAAGAACGTCATCAAGCGAGGCGGAGCGAAAGGTACGGGTTCGCTCCTCAAGCGGGGGGTCGTACAAAACGCAGTCGAAACCCAGCGCATCGAGAATTTGTGCAGTTGCCGATCCGGTGAAACCGGCACCTACAATACCGGCCCTGAGGTGCCGTCGCTCGTCTTCCGGGACAAGTTGGCTGATCAGGACGCTAACTGCCACATACTCAGCCACGCTGCGGGCATTGGATCCCTTGGCATCCGTAAACCGGATGTTGTTTTCCTGCAGCCACTCCTCATCAAGATGATCTCGCCCGGCGGATGCAGTAGCGACGAATCTGAGCCGGTGATATGATGGCACCGTCCGGCTGTTTACGGGCGTGACCGTCCGGACGATCAGGGCATCAGCCTGACGGATCTGTTCATCCGACCATCCGGAAACAGGATCATAAGTCTCGAGTTTGACGGATGGGTGCAGGTGCTGCTTGAGCTGATAATGATATTGATCGGCCAGAACACGGATCACCATGCAGAATTGCGTATTTCAGAATGAGTGGTGGTGACGGCGCCGTGATTTGGGAGGCCCCAGTATTTCTTTCAGCAGTATACCATCGCGCAGCCGCTCCGGATCTTTCAATATTTTCTTGACCTTTTTTGTGCCCTGTGAGTCCAGGGCAGTCACTTCGGTAACTTCATCCAGTCCGGTATAAATCGGGTTGTCGCTTTCCGTTAGTTCACGGTCTACCAGTTCGGATTGTTTTCCGATGCCGGCTTCATCCGACTGATCATAACTGAAAGGGTCAGAGGACCCGGGTTTCTCGCTTTCAGAATACCTTGAGGACCCGGAGGAATCTGAGGACCCTGAGGAACCGTAAACGGGACCTTCGAGCGGATGTCTTTGTGACTGCGATGATCCTTGACTTCGGCGGGTATCGCTGCTTGCGGTGCTGGCGGTAGTGCGACGCTGATCTCTTACTCCGCCGCCCTGAGGGCGATCCGGTCGATTATGCCCTTGTGACCTTGTGGTTTGGGATTCCTGTTCCTCTCCGGCTAATACCTTTTCCAGTCCTTCGAAAAAATCTTCCCAGCTCTGATCACCGGTTTCCTGCTGTTTTTGACGGTATGTTTCTTGAGTACGGGACGAACGGCCTTCGGATTGCTGTCCGGTCCGTGAGTAGGGATCATATCCCGTTTGCGCTTCTTCTTCCTCTTGCTGCTGCTTTGAGCCACCGCCAAGCAATCTGCGGATAAGCGGATAGAACAACAGAAGAAGAATTAACAGCTGAAAGAGTGAAAATTCCATATAAGGAAAATTGAATTCCGGGATTTACCCGGTCTGTGTGATCATGTCATTACCGGTAATACAGCAAAAGTCTGCTGCCCGTCCGGTACTTTTTTAAAACTGAGAATGTCAGAAGATATCATTTTTTTAAAATTATTGAATGGCTTTTCATAAGCAAGCTATTTGACCTTGTCTGTCATTTGTTATATTTCCGTTTCCTCCTTGTCAACGATAATATTCAGATATTCCTTCCTGTAAAACCAGAAAAACCATGAAATCCTACAATATTGTCTCACTCATCAGGAAAAAGCGTGAAAAAGAGGGGCTGGCGCCTGATGAAATTCGTTTTCTTGTCCAGCAATACAGCCGGGATGTCATGCCCGACTATCAAATGAGTGCCTTTCTGATGGCGTGTTTTCTCAACGGCCTGAATGATGAGGAGGCTGCAGCGCTGACCAGGGAAATGCTGCATTCCGGTACCGTAATGGATTTAAGCAGTGTGCCGGGTGTCAAGGTGGACAAACACTCGACCGGAGGTGTCGGGGACAAAACATCCCTGATTCTTGCTCCCATAGTTGCGGCTTGCGGCGTTCCGGTTCCGATGATATCCGGACGCGGACTGGGACATTCCGGCGGCACGCTTGACAAACTGGAATCCATTCCCGGATTTAATGTCAATCTTGATCTGGACCGGTATGTTGAGGTGCTGAAGAAGCACGGACTGGTCCTGATCGGACAAACCGAAGAAATTGCCCCCGCCGATAAACGCATGTATGCCCTGAGAGATGTTACGGCTACTGTTGAGTCCATCCCCCTGATCGCGGGAAGCATTATGAGCAAAAAACTGGCCGAAGGGATAGATGCCCTCGTTCTGGATGTCAAATTCGGATCCGGCGCATTTATGAAGACAAGGGACCAGGCACTTGAACTGGCAAGGAAACTGGTTTCGATAGGAGAGGAGTTCGGAAAACGTACCATAGCGTACCTTACCAGCATGGAACAACCCCTGGGACAAAAGGTGGGAAACTGGTTTGAAGTCCATGAAAGTATTGAATGTCTCAATGGCGGAGGACCGGAGGATTTGCTGCAGGTTACCCATCAGCTTGCCGGCACCATGATATATCTCGGCGGTAATGCGGGTTCCGTTGAAGAGGGAATAGAGAAAAGCAGGGAGTCGGTCCGGAATGGCACGGCTATGCAAAAGTTCCGTGATATCGTGACAGAGCAGGATGGCTCGACCGAATATCTTGACCGGCCGGACGATTATCCCCAAGCCCGCCGTCAATTTGACGTAAATGCCGCTTCCGACGGATTCATTACGGCAATGGATGCCTATGCTATCGGCATGGCAGGTGTTGAGCTTGGAGCCGGCCGGAAATCAAAAGAAGATGTTGTTGATCCGCAGTCGGGAATCATTCTGGAAAAAAAGATAGGTGAAGATGTACGCCGTGGTGAAACAATTGCCAGATGCTTCACGAATAAGGAAGAACAAACGGACATGGTCCGGAAGATGCTGCAGGATGCTGTAAGTATAGGTTCTTCCCGTGTTGAGGTGCCTGCATTGATAACAGATACTGTTACAAAGGAAGGCACCACTCCCTGGAGCTGATCTCCCGGGCTTGTCCGGCAATGTGAGAACCAAACCGGAGAAGTTATGTGGAGAAGATTTGTGCGAGCCATTAAATCCATTTTTGGCGGGGCGGTAGGAGCCCTTGAGGATCCCAAAAGGATTCTGGAACAGAATATCCGGGAGCTGAACGACCAGGTCCCGCAGATGAATGAAAACATTGCCACGGTCAAGGCCAATGTCATGCTTCTTCAAAAGGAAGTGAAGCGCTATGAAGAGGCCAACCACGATCTGTCACTCCGGATACAGTCCGCTATCAAGGTGAACCGGGATGACATTGCAGAGAATTACGCCCTTCAGCTTCAGCGCTCCCGTGAAGCTCTTGCGACGTCCAGAGAGCAGCTTAAAAGCGCCCGGATGGCTTATGACAAGGCGTTGCAGGTCAAAAAGACCTTCATGAAAGAAAAAGACCGCAAGATTCGTGAGGCCAGGGATGCCATGCGCGAAAGTGAACGATCTCAATGGCAGGCCCGTGTTGCAGATACCCTTGAGCAATTTGAGATTGGCGGAATGGATGCCACCCATGACGAAATGATTTCAAAGATCAAGGAAGAAACTGCCAGAAATGAAGCCCGGATGGAGCTTGCTCTGGACAGCGTGGACAGCAAGTCTCTTGAGCTGGAGTTTGATGCCGAAAAAATGAAGGCCGGTGAGATTGTGAATCAGTTTAAAAGCAAAATGAAAGGAGACAGGTCACTCCGGGAGAATGACAGCAAAGACAGCATGATGATTCATCCTGATGCAAATGATCTCAAATCCCGGCAGACGGTTCATTCCGGAAACAGCCGGTCCCGGTAACACCGGAAACAGTTGCATCCTTCAACCTAATCAAATCATATCAAGATGCATACCCACAGCTCCATATCCTTTGTGCGCGAAGCGTTCTTCCATCCGGTAAACCTTGGGTTTTTACTGTCCGTCGGAATCTTTGCACTTTTTTTTTCCGGGGTGCAGGGACTTCCCGTAGTTTTACTGACCGCCGGTATTGGTCTGGAGCTGCTTTATCTGGGCACGATTCCGAACAAGGGCTGGTTTCAGCGTCATATCATTCGCAGCCAGGAGGGCCGGAATGACCGGGACAGCAGTGAAGCAGCCTGTTTTGAGAGACTTTGCATGGAAAGGCAGAAACAATTCCTTGCACTTCGAAGGCTGACCACGACGGTCAGGGAGAATTTCCGGCTGATGCCGGCCTCCTCACGCCCTCTCACGCAGCAGCTTGCCGGCAGACTCGACGAACTTCAGTCAAAATACCTTCGCCATTTATTGATACTGGATCGATATGAGGAGTATCTGGCGGATGCATCTGCAGAATCTATCACCCTGGAGATCAGAACGTTAAAAAAAGCAATGGAAACGATCCGGTCGGGAAAAGTTCTGGAGATAAAAAAACAGCGTTTGCACATCCTTAACAAACGCCTGGACCGGTACAAAGCCGGCAAAGAAAAAATTGAAGTGTGCCGGTCACAGCTGGAGACGATGGAAGATGCTGTGAGGTATGTCTATGAAAAATCAATCACCATGTCGCATCCGGAAGAAGTTGGCGGGCATCTGGACAGGTTGATTGATGAGCTGGAAGAGACTTCGGCTATTATTCAGGATATTGAAGATGAGCTCCCACCGACGTATACTATCCTGAATCAATATGAATTAAACGAAGAATCTGGAGCTGAAAATGAATCTGCAGCCGGAAATGTTGCTGGTGGAAACGTCGGATCAGATCGCGACCGTTACGGTCAACCGGCCTGAAAAGCTTAATGCACTTGACAACAAGGTCCTTGATGAATTCAGGGAATTGTTTGAACATATTCAGGAGGATGACGATATCAGGGGTGTTGTCATTTCCGGAGCTGGCAGCAAAGCATTTGTTGCAGGTGCGGATATCAACGAACTGAAAAACCTGAAGGTCAAAAGCGGTGAGCGGGCCTCGCGAAAAGGACAGGTGGTTTTTTCTATTATTGAGTCGACCGGTAAACCTGTCATCGCCGCAGTTGAGGGATACGCACTCGGTGGCGGATGTGAGCTTGCACTGGCGTGTCATCTCAGGGTCGCATCCGGGACGGCAAAATTTGGCCTTCCGGAGCTTGGACTCGGGCTCATTCCCGGCTATGGAGGAACTCAGCGCCTTCCGCGGCTTATCGGAAAGGGAAGGGCACTGGAAATGATTCTGGATGGCACTCCTGTTGATGCGCAAAGGGCATATGAGTTCGGTCTGGTAAACCGGCTGGTGGATGAAGGCCGGGCTGTGGACGAAGCAAAAAAATGGCTGGGTACCATTAAAAAAAATGCCCCGATAGCTTTGAAAAAAGCAATTCAGTCTGTCCATGCTGCATATCCGAACCGGGCCCAGGGGTTTCAGGATGAAGCACGGCTGTTTGGATATCTGTGCGGAACAGAAGATTTTCGGGAAGGCACTTCCGCATTTCTGGAAAAACGAAAACCTGTGTTTCGTAATGAGTAAAGCAGTATCTTTAGAAGGTAACCGGACTAAAACTTCAAACGCACCATTGGACAGATCTGAAAAAGACCAGGAGCCTCCTCCTGAACGCGGCTTGTATTGCCAGACCGGCACATCAGGAGGTTACTTATGAGCGAATGGTTGATCATTTTAATATTCATTCTTCTGAGCGGTTTTTTTGCCGGTTCAGAAATCGGTTTTGTATCGGCCAACCGGCTCAAGCTTGAAATCCGTGCCCGTAAAAAAACGATACGATCCCGGGCGCTGACACATTTTCTCAAAGATCCCGAGGCATTTCTGTCGACCACTTTGATCGGGAATAATGTGGTCAATGTGATTTATGCCACACTGATGGCACTGTTTCTGGTACAACCGGTTTCAGCAATCTACTTTAGCCTGTTCGATGCTTTTCCCTCTGATTTCGTCGTTCTTCTCATCCAGACGTTTATCGCTTCTATTCTCATAATGATTTTCGGGGAGGTAATTCCGAAAGTGGTATTCCGGATTAATTCAGAGGCATTTATTTTTTATCTTGCACCTGTCCACAGAACTCTGAATGTGCTTTTTTTGCCTTTCATCCATGTTGCCAATGCTGCTGCTTCACGCCTGATACGCCTTCTTGTACCGCAGCTGCAGTCATCTGAACAGGTATTCCGAAGGCAGGATATCGAAATGCTTCTCAGGGAAGTTGGTGACAGTGAGGAATCGGATATCGATCGCGATGACTCTGAAATTCTGACCAATGTACTCCAGCTGTCAAACAAACGTGTCAGGGAGTCCATGATTCCCAGAACTGAAATTATAGCAGTGGAAAAAAATGCAGAGCTCCAGGAGGTGCTTCAGAAGTTTGTATCATCCGGCTTTTCAAAAATACCGGTATATGAGCAGTCCATTGATAACGTGATTGGTGTCGTTTTTGCCTATGATCTGTTCAAGAGTCCGCAGAGCCTGAACGAAATCATCCGTCCGGTAAAGCATATCCCGTCAAGCCAGAAGTCCAAAGACCTTCTTTCCGAATTTCAGAGACTTAAAATATCGCTGGCTATTGTCATTGATGAATATGGCGGCACCGCCGGGCTGGTAACCACTGAGGATTTACTGGAAGAAGTTGTTGGAGATATTCAGGACGAATATGATATGGAAGACACCATAATGAAAAAAATATCTCCTGATACCTTCATTTTAAGTGGGGATGTGCCTCTTCAGGAGTTGTCGGAAAAATTTCCGTCCGCCGGCCTTCCGGAGCGCAATAATAACTATGAAACCGTTGCTGGTTACATAATCAATGAAATCGGACGGATTCCGCGCGTGAATGAAGAGGTTATCATCGGAAACCACAAGTTTATTATCAGCAAGGCGCGGCAGTCCCGCATTGAGACGGTCAGAATGACTGTCATGTAGCCTGGTTATTTTTTCGCACGATCAATAGGAGTGGTTTTGTCACTCCATTCTATTTCAAAGCCTGCGTCTGACCTGAAGTTGTGCGAGGAGCGGATCCAGGCTCCCTGCTGGCGTATCCTTGTGTAACCTTTTTTCAGCGGTTTATTGGGGTCAGCAGCTAAGACTTTTTGATGCAGCTCATTCCAGCGTGATTTTTTTTGCAGCAACAGCGTACTCACAGAGTTTTGAACGGCATCGGATAATCGCCGGATTTCTTCATGCCTGTTTCGTATCTGAATACGCAAAAGCTGTCCTGCCTGTTGTTTTTTCCATTCTAACTGTTCCTTGTTTCTGGCGATCCGCTGCCTCACTTTGTGAAGCGCATAGTTGTCAAGGAAGCGTGAAACGGTCTCCTTGTGCTTTTCCAGAAGCTGCTTTACACGCATTTCAAGTGTCATTTGCAGGTCTTCAATCTTCATTTTCAGATCGTTTTGATCCGGAACGGCCATTATGATGGCCTGGGTAGGCGTGGCTGCACGCGCATCGGCAACAAAATCTGATATGCTGAAATCAGTTTCGTGTCCTACGGCACTGATGACGGGAATGCGGCATTCGGCTATAGCCCTGGCCACGATTTCCTCATTAAATGCCCACAGATCTTCCAGCGAACCACCGCCCCGGCCAATAATCAGCAGTTCAATATCATCCTGACCGGAAAAAAAACGGATGGCATCGCTTATTTCGGGAGCAGCCTGAGATCCCTGCACCGAAGCATGAAAAAGCCGAATCTCACAAAGCGGATACCGTTTTTCCAGCGTGTTTTTCATATCCTGGAAAGCCGCTCCCGTTGCAGAGGTGACAATTCCTATGACTTCAGGAAATCGCGGGATGGGCTTCTTGCGGTTTTCGTCGAACAGTCCTTCATCCTGAAGTTTTTTCTTCAGCTGTTCAAAAGCCTGTTGAAGTGCTCCAAGTCCGGCCGGGCGCAGCGACTGAACAATCATCTGATACCGCCCGTGAGGTGCATAAACCTGCAACGGACCGGCAGCCACAATTTCATCGCCGTGTTCAGGCAGGTAGTCCTGCGACTGGCGCTTTGACCGCCACATCACACAAGGAAGCTGAGCTGTGTCATCCTTGAGTGTGAAGTAAAGATGACCGTTCCGGCTGGTTTTAGGCTGACTCACTTCTCCACGGACATTGATCCAGTCGAAGTGATCTTCGATCATCATTTTGAGTTCACCGGTGAGCTCCGAGACACTCAGAATATGAACCGGGTCTTCTTTGGGTTGATTGAACAGGTCCGTCATGAAATTTTGAAAAGCTTGTTTTCAGCCGAATGGCTAATAAGTTATATTTAGTGACTCAAAAATCATAATAACCAGTGCGCATGAGTTCAACAAAGGATTTGCTGATAAAAAACGTTCGTCCGGTAGACCACCGGGAAGAAGCCGGGGCAACGGCAGATATCAGGATAAACAACGGCATCATCACGGAAATCGCTACCGGGCTGACGCCCGGCCGTAATGAGCAGGTTTATGATGCTTCCGGAGCGTATGTATCACCCGGCTGGATGGATATGCATGTCCATTTACGCGAGCCGGGTTTTGAGCACAAGGAAACCGTTGCTACCGGATGCGATGCCGCTGCAGCCGGAGGTTTTACGGCTGTTGCCTGCATGCCGAATACCAATCCGCCCATCCATACCAGGGATGTGGTGAATTTTATTTTAAAACAGGCCGCAGGCTTGCCGGTGGACGTGCATCCTGTCGGGTGTGTATCCAAAAACCGGAAGGGCACCTCGATTACGGAAATGGCTGATATGGTTGAAGGCGGCGCTGTTGCATTCAGTGATGACGGCGATCCGGTACAGGACAGCCGACTGATGCGGACAGCACTGGAATATTCAGCCATGCTCGGTGTGCCAACTATAAATCATGAGGAAGACCTGCCGTTATCACGTCCCGGACATATGCATGAGGGTAGGGTTTCAACCCGGCTCGGTCTGGCCGGCACGCCTTCCATAGCCGAAGAGATCATGATCGCGCGGGATGTATTGCTGGCGGAACTGACCGGCGGACATGTGCATGTGGCCCACATCAGTACTGAAAAGGCGGTATCACTGGTCCGCGAGGCCAAAAGCAGGGGAATAAAAATCACCACCGAAGCTTGTCCGCATCATTTCGATTTGACGGATGAGGAAATAGAACGCACGGATTTTGATACCAACTGGAAAATGCATCCTCCTTTGCGGACTGACAGCGATGTGGAGGCAATCATTGACGGGCTTGCTGACGGAACCATTGATGCTGTCTGCACGGATCATGCCCCCCATTCCGTAGACGAGAAAGAAGTGGAGTTCATCTATGCACCCAACGGCATTATCGGGCTGGAAACGGCATGGAGTGTTATCTGCAGAAAACTGCTGCATTCCGGAAGAATGAAACTGCCGGAAGTTATTGCAAAGCTGACACTGCATCCCAGATCCATATTAAACATTCCGGTGCCAACTGTTGCGGTGGGAGAGCAGGCCAATATTACGATATTTGATACGGATGGGGAATGGCTGTACGACACCGATGCCGTCCGGTCACGCTCCAGGAATACCCCTTACCTTGGCCGGACAATGTCGGGGCGTCCCCTGGCTGTATACAACAACGGCCAGTTTGTGGAAACCGGCCGTTGATTTTACAGTTGTATTTTTTCCGGCGTTACATTCCCTTATGTCAGGAATGTACCATTTCCGGGGACTCATGAATGGTCTTTCTCATTTTCTGTCATTTATCTGACGTATGAATGAGTCCATGTCCCGGTTCCGGTGACCGTTACTTCCGTTTGAATGGCCATTACTGCCGTTGCCGTTGGTACCGTTGCCATTGCGGTAGCCGTTACCGGAATCATTGAATTTTCCGGAATACTGCTCATCAAATTCAATTTGTTCGGTTTCTTCCTCAAAGAAGAACTTGTCCTGACCAAATGCCGGCTTGAGGTCATTAAGCCAGACAGCATCCGGATTGTATTCGGCGAAAAACGGCCTGCCGGTCCATTCGGGATTGCGTCCCTGAAGGAACTGCAGTGTAAACACTTTTTCGCCGTTAATTTCACTGACACCAAGAACGTGAACTTTTCCGGGTCCGGCAGACATGCTCGGTCCCCGTACCGTTCTGGCTATTCCGCTTACCTGATTGAAAGCACCGCGGAATATGTTCCATGCTTCTTCAAGAGGAATGTCGAAGTGATGGCGGGCGCCCGTATCCCTGACGACGAACATATAATAGGGAATCATGCCCTGTTTGACCTGTTCTCGCCACATCTCAGCCCATACGTCGGAACTGTCATTGATATGACGCAGCAGGGGGGACTGGGTGCGGATTTGTGCACCGGTAGAACGGACCCTGCGGACAGCCTCCTTGTGTATATCGGTACTCATCTCGACAGGGTGGGAATAGTGCCCCATGAGTGCCAGATGAAGCCCTGAGTCTGTGACCTTGCGGAAAAGATCCAGCATTTCGCCGGAATCCTTGTCAGTTACAAACTTGTACGGCCAGTATGCCAGTCCTTTGGTTCCGATGCGGATGTTCCTCAGATTGGGCAGGTCGGCCTCTATGAGTGGTTCAATGTAGGAGGCAAGTACCCTGGGCTTCATGATCATGGGGTCGCCGCCGGTAAACAGAACATCAGTAACTTCGGGATGCTCTTTCAGATAGGCGACCAGTAGTTCTGCCTCCTTCATGGCAAACTTCAGTTCGTCGATCCCTACAAACTGAGGCCACCGGAAGCAAAATGTACAGTAAGAGTGGCAGGTTTGTCCCTGACTGGGGAAAAACAGAGCAGTTTCCTGATATTTGTGCTGCATTCCGGAAAGCGTTTCACATCCAAGCTGGGGTGTATTTTCGTCTTTCTGACCGGCCGGATGGGGATTGAGCTGCATCCGGATTTCGTTGGCGGTTTTTGTAATTTCTTCCCTGGAAGCTCCGCTCTTCAATACTTCGGCCATTTGGTCAAAATGGTGGGACTTCAGCATTGTTTTCTGCGGGAATGTAAGCTGGAACATGGGGTCTTCAGGGATATTGTCCCAGTTGATCAGCTCATTGATAACGTAATTGTTTACTTTGAAGGGTAATACGTTACCAACTACTTCAATAGCAAATCGAATTTCTTCGGGAAGACTCTGCACCTGCGGTATTTTCTCAAAATTTCTGAGATTATATGTTTTAAGCTTTGGTGCTTTCCCATCAATGAAGAATGTTTCGTTTGGTTTGAAATCGAAGTATGTCAATGCGACCTCCTTTTTCTGTTAGTAAAAAAACAGGGTTTGAGCCACTGATCCAACAAATGTTTCGCGGCACTGCTGCAATCAGACAATTCACCCTGTCAAGAGTTCTGGTATGTCGCCTGATAATGTTCGTCCAATGTAATAATCGGTACTTGGCGGCATCGTCCTTTTCAATGCTGCCGCAGGCTGACGCTGTGCGGAGTGTTGCATCAATCCGCCTATATGCCTGTTTTAACTGGGCATATAATTGCTGTTATATCCTACAAGTTAGTAAAAGTTTTTATTTTTGCAACCGGTCCGTGTAAAACTGCCCAGGACCTCTCTTTATTGTATATATTGAATTAATGTCCGTAATGTCCGGGCAAATCAGGCCCGGACATTTGAATCAGACATGCAATATACAAATTTATGGATAGTTTTCACTCGATAGTGTGATCCGTGTATTCGGTACGGCTTTGAACCTCACCGTCTGCATGGCTTTTTTGGTCATAAGCGACCCGGACACCATCTTTAAGTGTCCAGTTATCAAGAGTTAACGTCACATCAACATTTCTTCCCTGGTCAGGATCAAATCTGCTGTATTCCATTTTTACAGGAAGCTCAAGCTCAGGGTCAATGTGCAGTGTAACATCATAATCACCGGCAATGTAAAGGGTGAGAAGGTCTTCATTTTCACCGGAATCGATAAGCAAGGCTTCAAGCTGTGCAGCGTTCATGGCCAGATTCAGCGGATTCCTTTTCAGGTCATCCATCATGGATTCTACAGCGGACTCCGGAAGCCGCTGCTCCTGTCCGCCCATACGTACAACGCCGCTGCCCCCCGAGATGTCTATTTCCTGACTTCCCATCGGAGTTGATATCTGCAGGTTCATGTTTGCCGGGAATTGTGTCCGGGAAGTAATTTCAACAGCCATTTCTCCCTGCGGGGTCTGTATGTACTGACTTCCCTCCATGACGATGGCTTCGAATTCCGGTCTGTCATCGAGGATGGAAGAGGCCATTTTCTCAAGCCACATAGCTCCGGCTTCAGCATCGCCTTCCACAGCAGCTCTTTCCGCTGCAGGACGTGGAATGGTTATATCAACTTCGGTGATATCGCCTATCTCTTCAAGCTGATCGTCAATCAGATCGCGGTTACCCACAATAAGCACTTTCATGTTTTCGGGCTGCAGATACTCATTCGCAACACGATGGATATCCTCTACCGTTACTTCCCGCACTTCTTCGATGTACTGTTCAAAGGCATCTTCAGGCAGTCCGAGGTTGTAGTTTTGCATCTGCTCGTTGAGAATTCGGGCATAGCTGTCATACCGGAAGATGATCCTGTTGAATATGCGGTCTTTGGTTTCCTCAAGTTCTGCTTCGGAAACTTTTTCTTCCTGAAGAAGTCTGATCTGCTCCATTGTGGCTTCCATTGCTTTTTTCGTAGATTCCGCGGCAGTACTGAGCCCGGCAAAAAAGACCCCGGGATAACGAACATTGCTTGAATAATTGCCATACACACCGTAAGCAAGACCCTGTTCGGTACGAACCCTCTGCATGAGCCGGCCGGAAAATCCTCCGCTGAGAATCTGGTTCATTACCTGCAATGCGGCATAATCCGGGTTGTCGCGGTACCCGCCGATATGCCCCATCCGGATCTGTGATTGATTCATATCGCCTTTGTGGGCAAAGTAATAGCCGTCTTCAAATTCGTAATCCACTTCAGGCATATCCATATCTACCGGAGTTCCCTCCTCAAATACGCCAAAAGCCTCTTTCAGCTGCTCCCGCACCGCTTCCGGATCAAAATCCCCGATGACGCCTACCATCATATTGCTTCCCTGGTAAGTTTCCGCATGAAAGGAGACAATGTCTTCACGTGTGATATTGGCAAGCGTCTCATATTCGATAATCCGGGCGTAAACAGACTCCGGCCCGTAAATCAGCTTGCGAAACTCCCTGGAGGCGACATTTGAGCCTTCTTCATTTCGACGCGAAATCGCTGTTTGCTGCTGGGTTTTGGCCAGATCCAGGCGTTCTTCCGGCAAAAGCGGGTTGTTGAGCCAGTCAGTGAACACAGGCAGCAATTCATGGAAGTCTTCCTGAAGAACATCCATCCGGGCTGATCCGGTTGCCAGACCAAAGCTGCTTTCCATGCTTGCAGCCCGGTTTTCCAGCAGTTCATTAAGCTCTTCTTCGGGATACTGTTCCGAGCCGCCTGATCGCAGAACGGTGCCGGTAAGCGAGGCTCTGCCTACCTTGTCGGTGGGATCCATCCAGGATCCGCCGTTAACAATGACCCGTACATTCACCAGCGGAAGCTCATCATCCTGAAGCAGGAAAAACTCGATGCCATTGTAAGTGAAGCGTTCTACCTCAGGTATGTTGAACTCTTTCAGTTCCGGAAAATCAAGGTGTTCATGCGGCCTTTGAAGCGTTTCACCCGTATTTCCGCAGGCAACTGCAAATATCAGAGTGATAAAAAGTAAGTTCAGTTTTTTCATTGTAACAATCCGGTTGCTGGTTTCGGTTAACGGGATGCCGTTTCGGAATCACGGGTTTGAATTGTGCCTACGGTGCGCATTTGCTTGACGAAATAGGTGTCAACCACACGCTGCAGGTCTTCCGGCGTAACTTTCTCCATTTCATCGAGATCAGTAAAAATGGACTGCCAGGTTCCCCGTTTCGCATGTGCCTGGGCAAAATTAAGAGCCATTCCCTGATTGGAGGCCAGACCTCGAATGGCTGAGGCACGTGCGTTGGTTCTGACTCTTTCTATTTCGCGCTCGGATATGTCTCCTTCCCTTATCCGGTCCAGCTCTTCATACACAGCCTCCTCGATCTCAGCCAGTTCAACACCCTGATTGGGCACAGCATAGATCAGAAACAGCCCGGGATACAGACTGCCCGGAAAGCCGTTTAAGCCACCGATCTGCAATGCCTTCTGTTCCTCGGTGACCATCCGGCGATAGAGTCTGGACGTGCGCCCTTCGAACAGCACACCGCTGAGAAGATCTATTGCAACGGCATCAGGATGATTCATGTCAACACTGTGATAGCCGATCATTAAAACGGGCTGACCGTCTTCTTCCATGACAAAGCGGCGCTCACCGCGCTGCTCAGGCTCAATAGTCATCACTTTCGGAGGAGATTCGGCTGATGGCATGTCTCCGAAATACCTCTCGGCATATGTTTTCATGCGGTCGGGGTCAACATCTCCTGCTATGGAAATGGTCATATTTGCTGGGACGTAATGCTTTTCATAAAAGTCCAGGGCGTCCTGAATGGTTACAGCCTCAATATCAGACGGCCATCCGATGGGGTGATGCTTGTAGGGAAAAGCGGAATAAGCGGTGGATATCAACTCTTCAATCAACCTCCCGAACGGAGAATTGTCGACACGGTCACGGCGCTCCTCCATTATGACATCCTTTTCAATGTAATATTCACGCATTACCGGATTCATGAACCGGTCTGCCTCAAGCGCAAACCAAAGTTCGGCCTTGTTTTCGGGCAGACTGTAAAAGAACGCTGTTTCATCGGCAGATACAAATGCGTTCAGGCCGGATGCTCCTTCACGCTCGACAATCTGGCTGAATTCATTGTTTACCACAAATTCACCGGCTTTTTCCTGAAGCTTTTCGAACCGGTCCCAAAGTTCTGAGAGTTTTTCTTCATCCGGGCTGGAACTGCGCGACTCCTTCAGCCAGGCAAGGTAGGCATCATCCATTTGATCAATAATGACCTTCTCCTCCTCCCAGTTTGTGGTTCCGATGGTGGTAGAGCCCTTGAAAGCCATGTGTTCAAAAACGTGGCTGAGGCCCGTCTGGCCAATTTGTTCATTAACCGATCCCACGCCTACATGGGTTACAAAACTGGCAACCGGTGCAACATCTCTTTCGATGATGATGAAATGGAGACCGTTGTCCAGGGTAAACTCGGTTACGTTCTGTTCGATGTTTTCGATGCTTTGAGCATGAAGCGTCGGTGCAAATGATACCGCAAAGAAAAATACGGATAGCATCAGTCCGGCCGCTTTCAGCTTCACAGATAAAAAAGATGAATGCGTCATGTTAGGGATGGTTTGGGTGAGAAATTAATAGCTTTACGTAAAAGGCCGACGGAAGATTCAGAGAATATATCAATTTCTGCCTATTACCTGATAAATAAAATGATTATCCATTTTGTGCTCGCCTCAAAACGGGCTTTTGGGGCTGTTTACAGAGGGATGCTGCCGGGCATGTGCAGTGCGGGGCCGGTGCAGAAATTTCCCGGAAAAAAAATCAGCAACCATCTGCATCGTGGTGGCGTATAGCATGTCAGGTAAAAGAGATTGACACTCTGACCGTACCTGAACCCGCACTTGCAGGGGTAAAATTGAATGCGGTCATTGTACTTCACTTCGTGACCTTCGGTTCATCCGACGACAAAATCCAAACAATTAAACACATGAAATGATCATGACCGGCTGAAATCCGGACACACATGAGCATGATTAAAAACGGTCATGGAATTACATCTGACCATATGAATCTAAAATCTTAAACAGATGAAACGCTTCTTAATATCAATAGCCATCATTGTCGCAGCTGCAGGAATAGCAGCCTGGGTTTTCTCAGGAGACAGCAGCAAAAACGAACAACCGGACAACAGCCTTAAGGTGGAAAAGGGCAGTCTGACATCACACGCCCTTGCTGTCGGGCAGATTGAGCCCCGGAATGAAATCGAAATAAAATCAAAGATTTCCGGTGTGGTGAACAGGGTTTACGCCGAAGCCGGTGATTATGTCCGCGAAGGTGATCCGCTTTTGGAAATTCGCCCTGATCCGACCCCGCTTGAACTTGCCGAAGCCAAGCGAAATGTTGAGCGGTCGGAAAACGCCCTGGAAAATCTTCAGCGGGAAATGTTCCGCACCGAAAAGCTCCGGGAAAGAGACATGGTGTCTGATCACGACTATCAGGAGCTCCAGCAGCGCAAACGTGATGCCGAAATCGATCTGCAGCTCAACAGGGAGCGTCTTGAACTTCTGGAATCCGGACGCATCATGATCGGCGAAACACTCATCGAAAGTGTGATCAAAGCACCTGCAAATGGCTTCATTCTTGAAAAATCGGTTGACATCGGGGATCCCATTGTGCCTCTGACATCCTATCAGGCCGGTACCGTGTTAATGAGCCTTGCCTGTATGGAGGATCTGATCTTCAAAGGTACCGTTGATGAAATTGACGTCGGCAAGATGGAGGAAGGCATGGCCGCAGATATCCGTATCGGTGCCCTTCCGGATGCCAAAGTCAAAGGTGAGCTTTCAAAAATTTCACTTAAGGCGGTAAAACGTGATAACAGCACCGTCTTTCCGGTGGAAATCAGGATAACAGATCCTGGCGGATACAATTTGCGAGCCGGTTATTCGGCTAATGCCAATGTGATCATTGATCACAGAGAAGATGTGCTGACTGTTCCGGAACGGATTGTGACTTACAACGACGACAAAACCACGGTGTATGTTCCGGGCCGGGGAGAGGGTGGCCGTGAAGAAAGAGAGATCAGGGTTGGTCTCAGTGATGCCATCAATGTGGAAGTCATAGAAGGGCTTGAAGAGGGTGAAACCGTACTTGAGAAACCGGTTCGCAATCTGGCTTCAAAATGATGCAGCAAGGCCCGGATCGGGTACGATGCAGTAATGCCGGAATTCGGTCACGGATACATTGCAGGAGAAAAGTATGTCATTCACATTACCACGGTTTCAGTTCACAATAATACCAATATCCCGTTAACATGAGTTTTTTCAAGGACTTTTTCCAGATGATAAAAAATCAGCGTCTCAGGACATTCATGACGCTGTTCGGAATTGTCTGGGGTACGGCGACTTTGATCATTCTTCTGGCATTCGGAATGGGTTTCCGCGATCAGATGACGCTCAACATGCGGGGCATGGGTGATGAAATCATGCTTGTCTTCGGTTCACAGACAACCAAACCATATCAGGGGTACGGTATCGGCAGGCAGATTCGCTTTCGCGAAAGTGATGCCTGGAGCCTCAAGCAGAATATTCCGCAGATATCGGAAATCGCCCCGGAATATACGACATCTGCATCCGAGCTCCGCCGCGGTGACCGGCGCAACTCACCGCACCTGACCGGTATACCTGAGAATTACGGAAAAATGCGGAATATATTTGCACAGGAAGGCGGCCGATGGATCAATGATCGTGATCTCCGGGAACAGCGCAGGGTTATTTTTCTCGGTGACAAGCTCAAGGAGCTGCTTTTTGACGATGAAGATGCCATTGGTCAGAAGGTTTATGTGAATCACACGCCCTTCACGGTAATCGGGGTGATGCAGCCAAAATCTCAGAACTCATCGTATAACCAGCGTGATCAAGACCGGGCTTTTATTCCGATGACCACCTTTTCCACTCTTTTCGGTACGGATATCCTCAACAATATCGTGCTTCAGGTTGAGGATCCCAGGTACAGTACACATGTTAAAAGCGCCATTGAGAAACACATGGCACACCGCCACCGGTTTGACCCCGAAGACACGGACTCCATCCTCATATGGGATACCGGTGAATTCTGGTCTTTTATCACCTACTTTTTTCTCGGATTCAACATATTCATGGGAGTTATCGGGTTTGTGACACTTGCTGTCGGCGGCATCGGAGTGGCCAACATCATGTTTGTTGCCGTCCAGGAACGCATGAAGGAAATCGGAATACGACGGTCGGTAGGTGCCAGACGCAGCTCCATCCTCTCACACTTTTTCGGCGAAACATTTTTGCTGATCGGAATCGGGGCACTGGCAGGCTATCTGATCGGATGGGGCATTGTCGGGGCCATGCAGTTTATCCCGATCAAGGAGTTTGTGGGTACACCCCAGTTCACTCCCGGAGTCGGACTGGTTGCTTTCGCCGTGCTGACCGTCATCGGTCTTGCGGCAGGCTGGATGCCGGCTTTCCGCGCCTCACGCCTGAATGTAATTGAATGTCTTAAATAAGAGAATACCATGATAGGCAATCTTGTCAGCGAATTTTTACAGGATATACGGAAACAGAAACTCCGTACCGGACTCACCATAATTGCAATCTGCTGGGGAACCATCGCTGTAATTACCCTGCTGGCATTCGGTGAAGGACTCAGCCAGCGAATGATGGAAGGTTTGAGAGGCGGGGGCAATCAGGTCATGATGTTTTACGGCAATCAGACCAGCAAGTCTTTTGAAGGCCTGGATGTTGGCCGGCGTATTCGTTTTCATGAGGATGATATCGAACTGCTGAGGCGTTCGGTTCCTGAAATTGAAATTGTTTCTGCCCAGTACGGACGAAGTGTCGGGTTGCGTTCTGATTTCGAGAATACCAATACGCATATGGAAGGTGTGGATGCCGGTTTTGATGAAATGCGGTCGATGTATCCGGTGGCCGGTGGCCGGTTTATCAACCAGCGCGACGTAAACGAGCGGAGGCGTGTGGTTTTTCTGGGTGATGAAATCGCATCTCAGCTTTTTCCGGAAGGGGATGCGGTCGGAAGCAACATTATGATTGACAATAACACCTTTACTGTCATAGGGGTGATGCAGGAAAAAATGCAGATGGCCATGAGTCACGGACCGGATGCCAGACGAGCTGTCATACCGCATACTACCTTCCGGCAGATTTACAACCCGGGCCAGCTCGGATCCATACTCATCAGGCCGGCAGACCCGGCTTATCAGCAGCGTGTGGAGAGCAGAGTCAGGGAGATAATGGCACGCAAGTACAGGTTTCATGCAGATGATGAGCAGGCAATCGGAGTATGGGACTTCATTGAGGCGGAAAGAGTGCAGAATCAGGTAAGTACCGGTGTCAAAATATTCCTTTTCATTGTGGGCTTTTTTACACTGCTTATTGCCGGCGTCGGTGTAGCCAATATTATGTATGTGGTTGTTAAGGAACGAACACGCGAAATCGGAGTTAAAAAGGCGATCGGGGCAAAAAACAAGCACATTATTTCGCAGTTTATATTTGAAGCACTGTTCATTTGTCTGATCGGGGGTGTCATTGGTGTGCTTTTTTCTGCCGGACTCATACTGGGAGTGCAAAGTCTTAACCTGGAAGGGGATGTCGCCGCGTTTCTCGGTAATCCGGTGATTTCCCTGGAATCCATGGCTATGACAAGTGGTGTCCTCACAGTAATCGGTCTGGCTGCCGGTGTTTTTCCGGCAAGGCGTGCCGCACTGGTCAATCCGGTCGAATCACTTCGCTATGAATGACGTAAACAGCCTTGGCGAACATTCTGTGACCTGATGTTTACGGGCCGGAGCCGGGGATTGGAAACAGGATTGGCATCCGTTATTGCTTCCTTCCGGAAGTGTTCTTATTGTAGGTCGGTCTTTGTTGCTGAAACTTCACCAGAGGTAGCAACCAAAGGGTGTTGTTTACATTCAATCCCAGAGTCCCCACACTGTAAAATCATGCAGTTTGATTTAAATAAACCGGTTCTGGCCATAGAAACAGCTACGCCAGTCTGCTCCGTTTCCATGAGGCTTCCGGACGGAAACGTATTCGAGGAACGCACCGAAGGAAAGGGCGTGCATTCAGATTGGACATTTGTTTTCATACAGAGTCTGCTCGACCGGGGAAAGCTCCGGGCGGGTGATCTGGGCGGGGTGCTGATCAGTTCGGGTCCCGGTTCTTTTACAGGACTCAGGGTAGCAAGCAGCGCTGTCAAGGGGCTGTTGTTTGACCTTGATATTCCTCTTTTTGCATGTAATACCCTTGCGGGAATAGCGGCAGGCGTCTGGTGCCGCCACTTTTCTGATGACGGTGACTTCAGACAAACCGACCCGCTGACCGTCCACACCGTTATTGATGCGAGACGCAACCACCTGTATCACCAGTCCTGGAAGGTTTCTTCTGACGGGATAACTCCTGAAAACACTGCAGAGGCGCGATCTCTTGATGAACTGCTCCCCGTTTGCATTGAGAATCCGAACTTTTTCGGCACCGGTCTGGACAGAATGGAACAACTTATTGATTCACAGCAGGGCAAGGGAAAGCTGCTTCCTTATTTGAATGATCTGGAGGTGATATCTGCCCGGAATTATTTCTATTTCATGGATTCTCCTCAATTCAGGGATTTCGCCCTAAAAGAACATGCGGGTGCATCTGTCTTTGAGTCGCTTGTGAAAATGGTTGATCCTGCCTCATTTGAACCGCATTATTATTCATAGGGGGGGATTACCGGCACCGGCTGTCTTCTGATCGGAATTTGAGTCCCGCCGGCTTTGTTAACAAGTTAAAACAGAGTTTTCCTTAATACATTATTCCGATCCTATGGCAACAATGGCAGTGAGGTATGCGGTTCTGGTTTTGGCTCTGTGCTACGGTTGCAATACAAATGGCGAAATTGAGGACAGCTCCATTTCTGACGCAACGGAATCCGGTACGAAAAATGAGGAAACCGGAGAGCTGACCGGTAGAACCCCGCACAACTTCAGAGAAATCCTGCCGGATGAGCTGGCTTCTGAGGCAGCTGAAATTCCGGGAATCACTTCCTTTATCCTGTTTCAGAACGGACAAAAGGTTGTCAAGTACTTTTCCGGAACTATGGGTCCGGACAGCGCAGTCAATATCAAGTCTGCCTCCAAAAGCATAATGTCAGCTCTGATCGGAATTGCCATTGAAGAAGGCTACATCAACTCGCCGGATGACCGGGTGGAAAAATACATCCCCGGGTATTTTGAGAATCTCGATGAGCCTGAAAAATCTGCAATAACCATCCGCCATTTGCTGACCATGTCCAGTGGTTTGGAATCCACAAGCTTCCGTAATTACGGTTCCTGGGTCAATTCAAATGACTGGGTTGCCCATAAACTGAACGGGCCGCTGAATCATAATCCCGGTGAACACATGCGCTACAGTACGGGTGACACCCATCTGCTGTCCGTGGTATTGGCTGCGGCATCGGGTATGAGTGCCCGCAGATTTGCCCAAACCTATTTGTTTGATCCGATAAATCAGAATATTAAAGGATGGGACCGTGATCCCTCCGGCTATTATTTCGGAGGCAACAATATGTCGGTCAGCCCTGAGGCTTTGCTGAAATTCGGAAGGTTGTATCTCGAAGGCGGAAGTTTTGAAGGAAAGTCTGTTATTCCGCCGGACTGGTTAGAGGAATCATTTACTGTCTATTTCGATGATACAAGTTACAACTACCGGGATCACGACTACGGGTTGCTTTGGTGGAGAAATGAATTTCAGGGATATGAAAGCTGGTTTGCCTGGGGTTACGGAGGGCAGTACCTTTTTGTGCTTCCGGACCTTGATGCTCTTGCAGTATTTACAAGTAATCCGGAATCCAGGGCTGCTGAAAGAAATGACCGCATTTACGAGGTAATGGAAAATATGACAATACCCCTGCTTTACCAGAATAAACAGGGATTCTGATGGTCCGGCTAAAGAAAATGACCCAAATATTCGCAACAAATTTCCAGGAACCGTATTATTGGAGTCGGTGTCACCGGATTTCAGTGTTTACGAGAAGAGCTGAATCAGGGCTGCTTGAATCGCCGGGACACTCTGACGTATCTTGTTGATCACCATTCTTGTTCCACCCGGACCGGGAAATGATAATGGGCCTGATAAACTGACTTGAAACAATCGAAAATATGAGCTGGTTCGAACGAAAAGGAATCAATATAGTTACCAAATCTCCGAAAGAGATGCCTGAAGGTATATGGGTGAAGGTTCCCGCCACAGGTGAGACCATTCACCGGCGTGAGCTGGAGGAAAACTGCTGGGTCGATCCGGTGAGCGGCTATCATTTCCCAATCGGCAGTGAGGAGTACTTTCATTTGCTTTTTGACGGTGGCAAGTACAGTGAGCTCGGTCAACACATTCAGCCCGTCGATCCGCTTGCTTTTGAAGACCGCAAGAAGTACAACAAGCGTTTGAAAGATACCCAGAAGAAGACCGGATTGAGTGACGCTGTCAGGGTTGGAACGGGAAAACTGCGCGAAAAGAATGTTGTTGTAGCCTGTATGGATTTCCGTTTTATTGGTGGCAGCATGGGATCGGTTGTTGGAGAGCGCATTGGTCTGGCAATTGATCATGCAAGAGAAAAAAAGAAACCTCTGATAATTATTTCACAGTCCGGAGGCGCCCGCATGATGGAGAGTGTGCTCAGTCTCATGCAAATGGCGAAAACATCCGCCAAGCTTGGCCTTCTGCATGAAGAAAAAGTGCCTTACATATCGGTTATGACTAACCCAACCACCGGGGGGGTAACGGCCAGTTTTGCCATGCTTGGAGATTTCAATATTGCGGAACCCGGAGCACTGATCGGCTTTGCCGGACCCAGAGTCATCCGGCAAACCATCGGACGCGATTTACCCGATGGGTTTCAAACCTCGGAGTATCTGCTTGAGCATGGTTTTCTTGACTTTATTGTTTCCCGGAATAAAATGAAACGGCGCCTTTCCCGTCTGCTCAAAATACTGGCGCATGATATGAAGTAACAGCGGCATCTGACCGTGCAGCTCATAGGACTATTTACGAGATATTAGTTGTTTCCATGTTTTACCGCCTGCCTGAAACAACTTGATGTAATTATGCCATCAGTCGGAGCTTAATTAAGATTATATAATTAAGAGATATTAATAAAGCTCCGATAATGAGAGTAGCTTCCGGACTTATTGAAGCGGCACAGATAAAAGTAGCGGAACTATTATTAAAAAATCTTAATTTATAATGGTAAATATTAATTTTTTCTAATATATTCGGATTCATCCTTGCTGGTCGTGGCTAATGCACTCATTATGAAAGGGTTATTGACGATATTATTACTGGCAGTGATATGGCACCCGGGAACACTGAATGCCAATGGTGGCGGGAGTGCATCAGCAGTAATGAATGTAAGTGTTGAAGCAGTTGAGCCATCACTTATTCAGGTCGAGAGAGGGTTTGTCAGGGAGCTGGCCGGCAATCCGGGGGACAAACTGAAAATATCAAGTGAACAAGGGGCAAGATTCATGATTTCGTCGCACCCCGAATCGCATATGTCGATATCTGTCACAGGCGGGAACGAGCTTAATGATGGAAATGGCCGTTCTGTTACTTTTACCCCTCAGATCAGTCTAAGCAATGATGTTTCTGAAAATTCACAGGTTGAGCTTAACGGAGCAGAGCGGCTTGTTGAGTTTACTGAAAATGGCAGAGACACCTACAGGTCAGTTCTGTTTGTTGATTTGTACGGAATGATTGATTTAAACGGTTATGATGAGGGTAACTTCTCGGCCACATACACCGTAAGAGCAGAGCATTATTGAATGTTGCGCATCTGCTGACCGCACAAATCCAAAAGAGACCGGCGCTTATCCACTGTTGATATTCCCATCCTGATTGACTGAGTTTCAGGTTGCTGAAGCCGGGCCGAAGTATGATTAATCAATTCTAACTGATTATCACGGTCATTAATCCTTATTATTCGGGTAATTAACAGCAATCAAAATCACGTCTGAAAGAGTTCAGGAAAAAGAACTGATGTCCATAGTGGCTAAATACCGGTCTGACAGATTAGCAATGGTACTGATGTACGTGGTGGTATTTTGTGCTATTGCCTTGTTTGGTCAGATAGCTGATGCAGATGCACGGTACAGCCAGCAGGAAAGCATCAACCGCATATTCGTGGATCTTCAGGCCACAGGAACCGGTACCGGTGACAGCTGGCAGAATGCAATGACGTCACTTCAGGATGCACTGGATGCCGCCTCTGAAGGATCGGAAATATGGGTTGCCGCCGGCACCTATCTTCCGGAAAGGAAAGCAGGAGGAGATGATTCCCGGTACAAGACGTTCCAGCTGGGCAAGGGCGTCCGGATATACGGCGGTTTCGAGGGAATAGAAGATCCTGCAACATTCGATCTCCGTGACCGGGACTTCAGTGCCAATGAAACCATACTCAGCGGTGACCTGAACCAGGATGATACTCCGGGGGATTTCTCTGTCAACCGGTCAGATAATGTTCTGCGGGTTATTTATCATCCTGATACAAAAGAGCTTGACAGCGGGGCAGTTCTGGATGGATTTACCATCCGCGGAGGGCATGCCGATTTACAGGGTGAAGATCAGCTGGGGATGCCCCGAAACAAGGGCGGAGGAATTTTTCACTCCGGCAAAAGCCGGAACGGTTCCGGCAGCGGGCCTGTCTTCAGAAATATCACAGTGACCGACAATTATGCAGGCGGTTGGGGCGGCGGAATCCACATAACCGATGCCGGCCATTTGGAAATGGTAAATATCATTATTTCCGGGAACAAGGCCCGGGAATTCGGTGCGGGAATGAATGTCAGTCAATCTGAGCTTCTGATGGTCAACGGCCTGATAACCGGAAACAAACTCAGCGGATCGGATGCAAGTGGTGGCGGTGCCCGGTTTTCTGATATTGCTGACGGGCTTCAGGCCACACTGATCAACGTGACTGTTTCCGGCAACTATTCAAGCGGTGATGCCGGCGGGCTGATCCATGTCACCGGTTCAGAATCAGGAACCGACAAAGGAGAACTTAAGATCCTGAACTCCATCATACTTGGAAATAAAGCGGAAGATGGTGATCACGATCTGATTGCCAAGGGCCCGCTGACCAAAATGATTGTTGATTATTCTGCTTATTCAGCATCTGTTTCAAGGGACGGTGCTACAATTTTTTCCACCAATCCCAAAATGGGGATCTCGGCGTCAGATATTTTTATGCAGCATATTGATCCGCTTGCCGATAATACCCCAAACTCGGACGGCAACTATCGTCTGACTGAGGGGGCACCGGTAATCGACTCCGGTATCAATGAACCGTTTGAAAGCGGCGGCATTGCTGAACACATCACCAGGGATCTCGACGTAAATATCCGGATTCAGGACGGTACGGACGACGGCGAGGCGGTAGTAGATATGGGAGCATATGAATTCCCGGGAATTGAAATTGTAGTTTACTACAGCCGGCAAAGCGGGAAATGGCAGTCAGCTGACTCCTGGACGCTCGATGCCTCGCATGAAGGGGATCCGGCTGACACACCGCCGCAGCGCAATGACAAAGTTGAAATTGCCGCAGATCATGTCATCCGGCTGGAGGATAATGTAGAAAACGACCAGCGGATATCTTTAAAAAACACCGGTGCGCTTGAAACCGGTATACACTATCTCAAAGGATCGGGAAGTTTTGTGCTTGAAGCGGGAGGAAAACTGAAAATCGGCTCCGGCGATGGCATTACATTATCGGAAAATGCCGGTGCCGTCAGGATGGCAGCGCGATCATTCAGCACCCGGGCCCACTACGTCTATAACGGGCAAGTTCCCCAGGAAACGGGATCAGGTCTGCCTGTATATACGGCCACTTTTACCATCGACAATCCTCAGGGTGTTGAAGTCACATCGGATCTTGTAACTACCGAAAACCTCCTGCTTCTTGAGGGCGTGCTGACGATCCGTTCCGGCAACAATCTCGTCGCCAATGACAAAACCATTCCTGACAAGAACGCAGGTTCTCTTCGCTTTCTCAGAAATATATCAGGCAGCAAAGGATGGCGGCTGGTATCATCGCCTGTTGAAACCGAATTCAGTGACTTCACCCGGGGTCCTGATTTTGAAGACAACGGAAAGCGAATTGTAACACAAGGTTTTGCGGGATCAGACTACCCAGACCAGATGCCCAATATCCTGTACTTCAAAGAAGATACACCCGGAGATACCGTAACCACCAATATGGGATGGCGAACCCTGCACAGCGAGCAGGATAAACTGGTTCCGGGCAGGGGATATTTTGTATACGTATTTGATGGTGCCGGAGGGTTGTCCGGCGATGGTGTCGGGTCTGAGAGAGATGACAAGCTCCCGTTCGAAATATCTGCATCCGGACAGGAAAACGAGCCGTTTGACAGTCCGTTCGGTGATGATGATAATTATTTTGAGTTTGATGTCAGTTACACGGCAAGAAAAATGAATTCGGATGATCAGGGCTGGAACCTGATAGGCAATCCATTTGGTGCAACACTGGACTGGGACGCTGACGGCTGGGTAAAAAACGATATGCATCGGGCCGTTTACATTTGGGATCCTTCCGGAAATAACGGGCGGGGTGAATATCGCTACTGGAATGGCATCACCGGCAATACCGGATCAGGCGGCGGTTCAGGTGACGGATCTGCAACGTTTTCGGAGCTGGAAAAGGGTAAAATAGCTCCGTTTCAGGCCTTCTGGGTCAAGGCGGAATCAGAGGATGCGGAACTGAAGGTTTCGGCAGATGCCAAAACTACCGGAGGCAGGTTTTTGGGCAAGCAGGTACCACCCGGTGCATTGGCACAGAATTCAGATAAAGGGTCATCATCATTGTCTGAAAATGAAGCAGAAGTTATGGATCTGCAGCTTGAGCACAGTGAGTCGGATAGCAGGGCACAGGCTCAGCTGATGTTTTCCGGGTTGGGATCTGTCGGGAAAGATATGTATGACACTTACCGGCTCATTCCGCTTTCTGATGATCATGTATCCTTGTTCTCCTATCGTGGTGACGGCACTCAGTTGTCTGTGAACAGTCTGCCGGACCAGTTTGAGGAATCCGCAAAAATCCCGGTTGATGCTTTTGGTGTTTCTTCAGGAATGCCGCTCAATGGTGAAGCGAAACTCTACTGGAACATTCCCGGTAACCTGTCAGATAACCATTCAGTATGGCTGGTTGATCGCAAAACAGGTGAACGGGTTAACATGAGAGAGCAGTCCGCCTATGATTTCATCCTTGAGTCTTCACAGCACCTGAAATCCAAAAAGGCAGACCTCGGGTCTCAAGTTGAAATACGTAAAGGCGGTTCAGCCGGAACTGCCGATGTGATGAAAGAGGTTAACCGGCCGGGCAAGCCGTTGCAGCTAAAACGAAGTGCAGGCAAGAATGACAGCAGGTTTTATATAGATATTCAATTGCTGAATAAGGCTGAGGAGTCAGAGGAGAGTGTTCCTGACGGCATTACCCTGAAACAGAACTATCCCAACCCCTTTAATCCGGCAACCACAATAACTTTTGGCGTCAGGGAAGAGTCACATGTACGCCTGGTCATTTATGATGTCATGGGCAGGAAAGTTGCTGTGCTGGCTGATGGCATGTATGAACGTGGAATGCATGAGCTTATCTGGGATGCCGGACGAGTGGCGAGCGGCACATATATATACCGGCTAGTTGCCGGCAATGAGGTTCGCAGCAGAAAAATGATGCTGGTAAAATAAATCCATGGTTGAAAATGCAGCTTGTTTCTGTAACATATAACTCCAGAGTTTTTGCCTGCGCCATAGTGTGTCTGGCAATGTTTTCTGTACTTGCAACAGAGCCGGTGTATGGACAGAATGGCAATGGGAATAACGGAGTCAAAACAGGTACAATCAATGTTGCCGCTTCTATTGCCATACCGACTGAAGTTCAGCTCACCACCCTCAGAAACATGAGTCTGGACCAGCAATTGGCAAGCAGGGGACGTGTCAATATTGACCCTGTTACTGATTCACGATCCGGACTGCTGCGTGCAGAAGGGGAGCCCAACGCACTTGTTCAGATCAGCTTCGTCCGGGAACAGTCGCTTAGCCACATGGAAGGCGGGGCAGAGGTGACTTTTGAGTTTGTCATTGCCGGTAATGAGATCGAAGACCAGGCATCGGCAGAAGTGCTGGACCTTGAAAACCGTCAGTATTCTTTAAATGAAGATGGTGAGTATTATTTCTGGATCGGCGGTGAAGTTAATTTGGAAAATGCTTCAAGAGGCAGCTATGAAGGAATGTTTACCGTGGAAATTGAGTACCCATGAGAAGTCAGTATCCACTTGAAAAAAGAATTACCACTCTGTTATGTCACTAAGCGACAAACACAATAACCGGATTGTATATTTGCTGCGACTGGCATTGGCTGCATTTGCAATTCAGCTGGGATTGGCCGCAACATCCGTTTATAGTCAGGAGGTGGATTTTGGATCATTTGTTCCCGACGACGAGCGCTATTCCGTTCATCTTTATGCCGAGCAAAACCTTGAATTCGGAATGATCATTTCCGGTCAGACTGCTCAGGAAGTTATTGATGTGCATAGTGGAGAAGCAGGTATAGTTGCCATCGAAGGTGTCAGTTATCTGGATGTGTTTGTCAATGTTGTCGAGAATCCCGAATACCTGTGGCTGGATGGAGTGGTTACGGCTGACTCACAAAAACGTATTCCGCTTCAGCTCAAATTTGCTTATTCCAATACGGGAGAAGGTTTAAGCGGTTCCCGGGAGCAGTTTTCCGGTACCATGGCCCGCTTTCCCGTAAGAAGACGGGACGGTGGTCCCCCGGGGCCGCCCCCAACGCCCCCTCATTCAGGATATGAACCTCCCAGATCAACTGCATATTTGCTGATAGGAGGTATTCTCGGAGATGGAAGCGGCATACCTTCAGGGATCTTGCCGGGATATTACAGAGCCCAAATCACACTGGAAGTGACATATGATATCTAAGTCGGAATTGTCTTTGCGGGACCGGGTTTCATCCAGGATTACAGTTCCTGTGTTGATGCTGCTTTTTACTGTTCTGTCGGCGGAGGCATCAAGAGCACAATATATTACCCTATCGTTAGACGTGGATTCCGAAATTGTAGCTGAAATGATGCAACCCCTGAGTTTTGGACAGGTGGTACCGAATATGGGAAGCATTCGTATACCACTTGGTGACTCGGAAATGGGAGTTTTCTCCGTGAGCGGGCCCAGAGATATGGTTGTTGAGCTGAATCTGGATTTGCCGGAATACCTCGAGTTCAGCAACGGGAACGGTGACTTCAGAATTCCCGTAGATCTGGAAGTTTCGATGGCCAACAGAAATGAGAATAATATCGATCATGCAGAGCCATTACCTGATCCGAATATCAGGTTTTCTATTTATGAAGATTCCGATGAACAGCAAGTGACCGACAGGACCGCTGCAACAGCTACGGCTTATATCTATGTATACGGCCTGATCGAGGTAGGCGACATACCTGCCGGATCATACGATGCTGATGTCTTTCTGACGGTAGAATATGAATAAACTGTTATACTCTTATATAAAATTAAAAATCATTAATACTAAAACGGGCTCTAAGAACTTTATGCCAATTTTTTTATTGTAAAAACATTAATGAATAATAATTAGGAGTGATGGTGAATTGAATGTACTTTTAAACAAACAGCAATCAAAAAAAGTGATAATCAGGCCGGTATCCTGTGTACTCGTGCATGATTGTCATATCACAAACATATGAGATAAATTATGAAATCAGGAATACTTACCATAATGCTGCTCTTTGCTGTTACAGTGGCAAATGTACATGCCCAGGAAACAGCAGATATAGAAGCTACTGCCAATGTGGTGTCGGCTTTTTCGGTATTTGGTGTAGATAATCTGGAATTCGGTACCGTTACAGCGGGTACTTCAACCAGCATTGAACCGTCAGACAATCAGGCCGGACGTTTTGTAATTGACACCGGTGATGAAAATGTGACATTTACATTCACGCTCCCCACGGAACTTGTGGGCATATCAGGGGTCGCTCTGGATGCAGGCGCTACCATGCCGATCTCCTTCGGAGCCAATGATGGTATTTACAATACGGAAAATGATCCGGCAACCGGTGACATGTTCAGCCCGGTAGATGGTGTTACAACACCGGTAAGCGGTGGTGCCGAGCAGCAGCTTAATGTATTTCTCGGGGGAACAGTTGATCCGCCTTCCAACCAGGAATCAGGCAGCTATTCCGGAGAAATCGTTATCACAGTTGAACAGGATGTTTGATCTGATTTTTCAGACAGATGTTGGAAAGCGGCTGCTCTCTGTGGGTTAGCCGCTTTTTTATTTATATTTACTATTCAAGCCATCGTTTACTTTAAATTACCTTGCAGCATTAACATCAGCGGTGCAATTTTTGGTATAATATCCGGAGTAAGCTTACCTGATTTCAACCATGAAACTATTTATAACATCTTAAGTGTATGGCCACCTTTTTTAAAACTCTGTCACTTGCATTCATTGGTTTACTCATGGCTGTAACCGGCAATGCACTGGCACAGGTTACAATTGCTCCCACAGCTCTTTTCATTGACGATACTTCCAGGTTCGGAACATTTATTGTCATTAACGGTTCGAGCCAAACACAGGAAGTTTCACTCTCTTTTCAGTTTGGTTACCCTGATACCGATGAGAATGGCCAAAGTTTTATGAACTATGATGACGAACAGGCCCGGGAAAAGTATTCTATGGCAGACTGGGTACGTGTATTCCCCAGAAGTTTTACACTGGAACCTGATGAGCGACAAACAGTTCGCATGACAGTAAGACCCCCTCAGGATATTGCTGACGGAACTTACTGGACACGGATTAAAACAGCGTCTAACCCTGCCGTTCCGGATATTGATGATGAAGTAACAGACGGGGTTCAGGCTCAAATCACTTTTCGGTTTGAACAGGTAACTGCAGGGTTTTACAAGCATGGTGATGTAAACACCGGAGTTGAGATCAAGGCAGTGGATGTTAAAGACAGTGGGAATCAAAAAGAAATAGAAGCAGAAGTTGTCCGAACCGGGAATTCCCCGTTTCTTGGTTCTATGTTCCTTACAGTACGCAACAGTGATGATGAAGTAGTCTATGAACGCCGGAAATCAACCACGGTTTACATGGATGTTATCCGCCGGATGGCTTTTGATACTTCGGAATTTTCTTCAGGAGAATACAGTGCTGAAGTCAGATTTGAATCTCAGAGACCTGACATTTCTTCGCGTGATATTGTCCAGACAACACCGGTGACGGAAACAGTTTCATTCCGGATTTCAGAGTAATTTTCTTCCTGTTTTTTCATACGGCTGAGAGATGACAAACCATGCCGGCAATCAGTTTTTTAAAAAAGAAAAAGCGGCAGTTTGTTTGGAATAATCTAATACTTATGCCGGTGCTATTAATGAAACTAATTGCGATTTTATCATACAAAGGTTTGATCTTCAGGATGTTGTTTTCACTTGAAGTATATATCGAGATTGTGCATGAAAAAAATCCAGTCATCTGCTTTTTTACCGTAAACCATTTAAATACACTTATTCGTGAAACTCGTTGTCTGCATTATAGCGATTATGGTGTGGCTGCTGATCCTTCCGGGATCGCCAGACCATAGCCTGAAGCTGTCCGCTATCGCAGCTGACAATGGACCCGATGAGGCGGTTCGGGAAGAAGTATTCCTTGCATTTCGACACAGGGGAGTGGATGAACAGGTCGTGACTGCTATTATGTACAGAGACCGGATATATCTGCCGGTCTCTGAGCTGTTCGATCTGCTGGGAATATATTATCAGACAGATGCCGGGCAGCTTCTGCTTTCCGGTCATTATCTGGAACCAGACAGGAAGTTCCGCCTGGATTTTTCACAATTCCGGGTATCCATAAAAGATGAAACATTCAACTTCTCAATAGACGAGATGTTTGTTGATGAGATGGATTTTTACATGGATCCGGAATTGTTTTCAAAAATATTCAACATGGATTTTCAGATTGACCTGAGCAACCTCTTCCTGCGCCTTCAGTCTCCCGAAACAATGCCGGTGGTTCGCCGATTTGAAAGAAGAGAGCAGCGGGCCAGAATGGAGCTTGGAATACCATATCTGGAGTTCTATTCAGAGGAGTTTGAACGAAGAAGGAGTCTCCTTGGCGGCGGCTTTCTTGATTATTCACTTACTGCCAATATCAGCGACAGGCCTAACAACTACAATTATTCGGGTGCTCTGGGTATGGAGGTGCTGGGTGGCGATCTGCAGGGCGGTTTGTTCGGCGTCTGGACCGAAACCACATCCAGTGTGACGACAAGTAACATGAGATGGCGGTATGTATTTGATGATCAGCCCTGGCTTACACAGCTCTACGTTGGGCAGCATTACTCGGAAGGACTCCAATCCAGACAATTCCGCGGCATTCACCTCACCAATCAGCCGATAATGCCACGGCGTATGCTGGACGATTTTGTTTTCCACGGAACAGCACCAGCCGATTCTGAAGTAGAACTCTTCATTAACAACCGGCTTGTTGATTATCAGATTGTTGATGAAATGGGCACTTATGATCTGACAGTTCCCATGACATATGGCAGCAACCAGGTTCGGCTGATGGTATATGAACCGGATGGAAGAATACGTGAGGATGATCGTCGAATTCAGATTCCGTTTACATTTCTTCCGCCGGGAGAGTTCAATTACAACGTAAGTGCCGGGCGTCTGGAGACTCCTCTGCCGGGATCCCAATCCTATTCTGATATGGCTTCAGCAAAAATGTCGTACGGGGTCTCAAACTGGCTGACGGCTTCTCTCGGAGGGGACTATTACTCAGAAATTCATGACAACAGGCCTCTTTTATATGGCGGGTTGTCGGCAAGATTCTTCGATCAGTATCTCACCAGCATTGATATAGCTCCGGACGCTCTTTACCGTATTTCAACAAGTGCTGTCTATCCAAACTCCGCCAGCTGGGACATTACCTACACTCACTTTACTACCGAAGATGCCATCCACAATGTCGGGCGCTATGACTACGACGCGCGGGCAAATCTCTTCCTTCCGTTTCTCTTCTCAGGAACTCCGTTCAATTTCAGGTTGCACGCCGACAGACAAGCCTTTGGATCCAGAAGCAACAACAGGATCAGAACCGAACTTGGTGTGCGGTTCGGCAGATTGACTCTACGCAGTGGCTACCGTGACACGTTTCGGTATGACGGCAGCGAACGGCTGTCTACAGACGGCCGCTTGACTTCCACCGTTACCTATTCGGCAAGCCGGGCACGTACCACGCCCCGTATGTTCAGAGGTACATACTTCAGGACACAGCTAGATTACAGTCTGAGCCGCGACAAGTTTGAACGAATTGATTTTCAGGTATCCAGGAGAGTTCTTTCCAACGGATGGTTCCGGTTTTCTGCCGGAAGAGACCTGATCAGCCAGAACAATATCTTTGAAGCCGGGCTCACATTTGACTTCAACCGTACCCGTTCAACGACAACAGCCCGCACGGCACGAGGATCATCCTCCGTGCGGCAAAGTCTTCGTGGATCTGTAGGCTTTGATGATTACCATGAACGGATGGTATTCTACAACAGACAACAGGTCGGCCGCGCCGCAGCTTCATTCCGGTTTTTTGTGGATCACAACAACAGCGGAACCTATGATGAAGGAGATGAACTTATTCATGCGGATGCACTGAGACTGGACAGGACTGGAAGAACAAGGCTTCATGATGACGGAATTGTCAGGGTAACGCAACTGCAGCAATACTACAAGGAAAATGTCGAGATCAATACAGGAGCCATTCCCGATCCATTTCTGGTACCATATGTCGGTGACTTTTCTTTCATTGCCGACCCCAACAGGTTCAAACCCATGGATATTCCATTTTATATGAGCGGTGTTGTCGAGGGCATGGTTCTGCGGCAGCAAAGAGGGGAAGACCACGGACTTGGAGGAGTCAGGGTAAGGATACGTCAGCTGGACGGGGACTTCGATAAAACTGTCCGCACTTTTTCAGACGGAAGTTATTACACCATGGAAATTCCCCCTGGCAGATATGAATCATGGGTTGACTCTACTCAGCTTGATTTTCTGGATGTTTACTCCGATCCGGCAATAATGCGCTATGAAGTTGAAGCCACAGCAGAGGGCGACATTCTTGAGGATATGAATTTCGTGCTCTTTGACAGAGTGCCGGAAATGCCTCCTGATGAGATGCCTGTCAGTGAAGATCTGCTGCAGCGCCTGACGGAAAGAGCCGCAAATGCGCTCAGGCTTTTTGCAGCAGCCCAGCAGGCAACGGTTGATCAGGAGCTTGAAAAAGCTCTTGATTTTATTCAGCGATCACTTGATTTGTACGAGACAGATTACGGCCTTGCATTGAAAGGATCGATAAACTATCTGCTTGGACAACGGGAAATTGCCAGAGAATTCTGGGAGCAGGCATCACAAAGGAATCCGGATATTGAGATTCCGGACATGGATGAGCTTGAAAGAAGTATTATACCGGAACGGAACTGACAGCAAAATATCCAACCGCATACATTACCATTATGCTAAATACACAAAATTTCCCTCTGCTGCTCATTGCTTTGGCTTTGGGTATAAGTCTCTGCCCGGTCCCGTTATCCTATGGATCAGCCGGATCTGTGTCAGCTGGTACTGAATTGGAAGAGAGCAATTACACAGATCAGGAACAAGATGACACACGCACCACCAGGTCCTATACTGTAAAAGAAATTCTTGAGGCGCTGCTTTCGGGAACGGATGCAGAACGCACGGAACAGATTCGTGACGAAGAGCTGTCACAGGATATAGAGCACAGAATTGGTCGTGAGTTACAACGGGCACTGGAGGCTTTTTTTGATCCGAATACGTTCCTGACTGATGTGCGGGCGGATATTTCAAAAAACATTTACAGTGTTGACGTTCCTGTTCTGCACCGGTGGGAGGAACTGCGCAGGGCTGATGCCGACTTGCCCGGGCTGCCTTTTGTCCCGGAAGCCTATTTGAGAGAATTGCAAATCGAACAAGAGGCTGAACAAATTGACAAGCGTGAGATTCAGTTTCTGGATATTGAAAGGTTTGAAATTACCTTGTATGCTGATTCGTTGTACAGTAATGAAGACCTTGATTTGATGAGTCAAATCGTTGAAAGCAGGGTCAGACTTGATAATGATCGTGGTGACAGGTTTACGATTGAACTTCAGCAGTTCACTAAAGAAGATACCGAAGAGGTGTCATTTTGGGCAGGTGCAGCCGGCTTTGTATCCGGTGCCTTGTCGATGCTGCTTCTGCTGATCATTATTTTTCTTATCTGGTATTTTTATCGGAGACTGTCGGATCAAAGAGAAGCGGAGAACAGAAACCCTTAACAGCGTCACAATTTTTTAAAGAAATAGTATGACCGACAATAAATATTTCCTTCACGGGCGGAATTTGACAGTATTATTTATTTCGATGCTTTTACTGACCGGCGCTCTGGCGTGTACTTCAACCAGCCAGACACCCATGTCTCTGCGGGCTGAAAAAGACAGGGAAGCAGCAGATGAGGATACTCTTGAAAGTGTAACTCCTGAAGAGATTGCGGATGTTAAAACACTGGAAGTATTCAACCGGATGCATGATGAAAACCGGCACTATCTGCAACTTGAGCACGATACGTTCATGAAAACCAACAGAAGTCTTACCAAACATGTGAAAGCCCAGAAAGCATTATTCAAAGGAGATACGGAACTGGCTTATGAATATATTTCGCAGGGATTGAACCGGGACGAAACGGCTGACATGCTGGCTTTGAAAGGATCTGTATATCACTCTATGGGAGATAATGAAAAGGCCGAATATTATTGGAACAAGGCAGTTGAACGCAACACCGATGTTGTTTCAGATCTGTATCCCGGCCTGAAATACTGGTATAGTCAGCGATAAACATTGTTTTTATCAGAATCACAGGACGAATTGGTACCAATTCGCTCATCTTGGTACCATGCAATTGCTTACATTAGTTTACCCAATCAAAACAACAGTTTGTATGAGATTTGCAGATTACGCAAAGATGTATCTTAAGGCAGGTGACGGCGGACCCGGTATGGCCCACTTCCGGCGTGAGAAGTATGTTCCCAAGGGAGGGCCTGATGGCGGAGACGGCGGCGACGGCGGCAACATCATTCTTGAAGGGAACAGTCAGATGAATACCCTGCTTGATCTCAGGTATAAAAAATTTCTGAAGGCCGCAAAAGGGCAGCCGGGCGGATCTTCACAAAAAACAGGAAAAAAAGGCAAGGATGTTATTCTGGGCGTACCCCTCGGAACCGTTGCCTATGAAAGCGAAACAAGAAGATTTATCGGCGAAGTTGTAGAACACGGTGATCAGCTTGTGGTCGCCAGGGGTGGTAAAGGCGGTCTTGGGAACACTCACTTCAAAACGCCGACAAACCAGGCACCTGATTATGCCCAGCCCGGGGAGCCGGGACAGGAAGTAACAGTGGAAATAGAGCTGAAATTAATTGCAGATGTCGGACTTGTTGGTTTTCCAAATGCCGGAAAAAGCACGCTGCTTTCGGCCCTCTCTGCTGCAAGGCCCAAAATTGCCGATTATCCCTTTACAACCATGGAACCGAATCTCGGGGTTGTTCAGATGCCGGATCACCGCAGTTTTGTGATGGCCGATATCCCCGGAATTATCGAAAATGCACATGAAGGAAAAGGGCTGGGGATACAATTTCTGAGGCATATTGAACGAAACAAGGTGTTGTTATTTGTCATCAATGCGATGAGTGATATTGAGAGCGAATTCAGTATTCTTTGTGCTGAACTGGAAGCCTACCGAAAGGATCTGATGGATAAACCCAAAATGGCGGTTATTACTCATATGGACCTGCTGCCAGAATTCAAGCTGGACAAGGAGGTGGCGCTGGACATACCCAAACTGGAAATATCAGCTGTTACCGGATACCAGACGGATATACTCAAGGAGCACATCTGGAAATTGCTAAATGAAAACCAAAAAGTACGATATTAATGACCACATTCGTGCCGGTGTAGCTCTTTCAATGATTCCGGATGTTGGAGCTGGTAAAATCAACAGGCTCTTCAAAGCCTGTCCTTCTCCCATGACCGTATTTTCCACCGGATGGGAAGCGCTGACCAGAATCAAGGGAATTGGGGCAGCTGCGGCAAAGTCCATCCATAATTTCAAAGACTGGGAAAAAGTAGACAACACCATAAACAGGGCACTTGAACAGGGTTACAAGCTACTGGGGCCGCATGATTCCCATTATCCGGAACTGCTGAAACACATCTACGATCCCCCTGCTGTGATTTGGGTAAAAGGGAATACCGAAGCTTTGAAAAAAAGCTTTATTGCCGTAATTGGGACACGCAATCCGACGTCCTGGGGCCGGGATGTGACCAAAAAAATCACACAGTCGATTCTCGCGGCTCTTGATGTTGGTATAGTCAGTGGCCTTGCATATGGTGTGGATACCGCAGCTCATCGCACCACTATTGAAAACGGTGGCTGCACCGTTGCCATTCTTGGTTCTGGACTGGATAACATATATCCCCGAAGCAACAGGAATCTTGCCAGCCAAATCATAAAAAGCGGGGGTGCTGTTTTGAGCGAATATCCACCCGGAACAAAACCGGAGTCTCATCACTTTCCTGTGAGAAACCGCCTCGTCAGCGGAATGTCACTTGGTGTGGTGATTACAGAAACCAGATTTACCGGTGGGAGCAGAATTACATTGAACACTGCGCTCGATCAGGGCAGGGAGGTGTTCATAGTACCGCATGATATTCGCAATAACAGCGGAAGGGGCTGTAATGAATTTATAAGAAACGGATGGGGCAAACTGATTTGTGATGTCAATGACATTGCTGACGAGCTGCCGCAGCATCTTTTGAAAATAAGTATCAAACACCACCGGAGGCAGCCGGATGCGCAGGGAAAAAGGCCCGGTAAACGCAATGATGGTGAAAGCACAAGATTAAAGGCGCGGCAAAACGACATAATTACCTTTCTTAAAGGGAAAACAGAAGATATTGATATTATTTCGGCAAGTTTGTCCATTCCGGCCAATGAATTGCTGCACGAGCTGTTAGAGCTTGAATTAGCCGGCAGAGTCACTCAGAAGCCTGGTAAAAGATTCACGGCCAGTGAGTGGTGAAATCATCTTTTTTGTATCTTTGTTCATTATTTCCATCCATTACTTTACGAAAGACTGTATTTCATAACATTTTTTCTAAATGGAATCATCCTGAATACAATTGGTTAGCTGCATGTTCCAGGTTCGACACACAATCATATCAGATGATATTGCAACATTCAAATTCTCCTGTGATCTCGCACGTTGCAAAGGGGGATGCTGCGTAGTAGGGGAAGCCGGAGCTCCTGTCACGGTTTCTGAAATACCGGTACTGAACAAGGCCTGGAGTCTGCTCGGGCATGAATTGAGGCCAAGAGCAAGGCAGGTTGTCAAAGCAGAAGGTCTGATAAAAAACGGTTATAAAAGACCGGAAATAAATTGCACTGATGGTGCCGAGTGTGTATTTGTCACTTATAATGAACAAAATGTAGCCTTGTGTGGTATTCAAAAAGCGTGGATGGAAGGCCGGTTTAACTGGATCAAGCCGTTAAGTTGTGAGCTGTTTCCTGTCAGGGTGATGGAAGTTGCTGATACACATTACCTTAATCTTGAGTATGTTCCCGAGCTTTGTTCCGCAGGATGTGAACGTGGTAAGGCCGAGGGTGTTTATCTGGCGGATTTTCTAAAAGACCCGCTTGTGCGGGCGTATGGCAGCAAATGGTATGCTGATTTTCTCGAAGCATGCAATGAAGTGAGAATGCGGACCGGAGCAGCAGTATGATCAGGCAAAGTCAATCCATCGGACAGAGGCAGTCTCTGCAGCAGCGGTTATCACCGCAGCAGATTCAGTACATTAAACTGCTTCAGTTACCGACTCTTCTGCTGGAGCAGAAAGTGAAGCAGGAAATTGAGACCAATCCGGTTCTGGAAGTTGAAGAAGAGAACATCGAAGAAAGCGCTGAACAGCCGGAGCAGCCTGAAAATGAGACTGACGAAAACCCGGAGCCCGCATCAGCTGAAGAAGATACAGCAAAGCAGGAAGATAGTTCTGACGACGGAAGCGATGATGTATCCCCTGTTGATGAAAACGAGGAAATTGACTGGGAAACCTATTTCCATGATGATGAAGGCGGTTATTCAGCACAGTACAGCAAGGATCAGGAGGAATGGCAGAATCTTCCCAAGCCTTATAAAACAAGCTTCATGGAGAACATCGAGCGGCAGGTAGCTTTGCTCGATCTGGATGAGAGACAACGGAAAGTGGCTGATCAGATCATCGGATCCATTGATCCTGACGGATATCTCAGACGTGATATCGACTCCATCATAGATGCCGTGGCCTTCAATGACGGCGTGGTAGTGTCAAACGAAGAAGCAGAGCATGTGCTGCGAAAAATTCAAAAGCTGGATCCGCCGGGCATTGCAGCACGAAACCTTCGTGAATGCCTTGTTACTCAGCTCGAGGTAATGGAATCATCCCATCCCTCAAAAAAAGTGGCTATGGATATTCTCACCAAAGCCTGGCCGCAGTTCGAAAAAAAGCATTATGACAAAATTCAGCAAAAACTGAACCTCACCGAAGATCAGTTGCGGGAAGCATATCAGATTATCATGATGCTTGACCCCAAGCCGGGTGAGACGGATGAGTATCTGAACCCGGACCAGTTCATAGTACCTGATTTCGAGGTCTGCTACGAAGAGGCCGCAGAGGGACAGGACCCGGAAGCCGGCGAGTTTGTAATCCGGCTGAACAGCAGAAACATGCCGAATATCCGGATCTCCAGACACTATAAAGAGATGTGGGATGAGATGAATCGCAGGGACAGCAGAAAGGACAATGGCGGCAACGATAAGAATGGCAGCGATCGCCAGACGCGTCAGTTCATAAAAGATAAAATGGAGTCAGCACGCTGGTTTATCGAAAGCATACGCCAAAGACAGCACACGTTAATGGCTGTAATGAAGACGATCGTCGCATTGCAGGAAGACTTTTTCAAAACCGGAAGCGGGATCAAACCCATGATTTTGAAAGATGTCGCCGACCGTATTCAGATGGATATATCCACCGTCTCGCGTGTTGTGAATGGAAAATACGTCCAGACACCTTTTGGGGTTTATGAACTGAAATATTTTTTCACGGAGGGGATGGAAACAGAAAGCGGGGAGTCTGTTTCTAACAGGGAAATTAAGAATATACTTCTGGAGCTGGTGCAAAATGAGGACAAATCATCGCCGCTGAGTGATAAAGCCCTTGCAGATGCGCTTGAAAAAAAAGGATATCCGGTTGCGCGCCGGACCATAAGCAAGTACAGGGAGCAGCTCAATATTCCCGTAGCCAGGATGCGAAAGTCCATTGGTTAAAAAACGGCAATTCTGCATCCATAGCTCAGGCTGATGCCAGTGATGCAGCCAGATCCCATGCTTTCAATAAATCAAAACCGAAAATAAGCCACGAAAGAACGGTAGTGCTGACCAGAATGAAGAGCACATAGGTTCCTGTCATATAAAATGGTGAAGTCGGAATAATTCGTCTCATGTTGTAGGCAGATGTGAAAAAGCTGACAAACATGATTCCGAAAAAAACGACAATTAAAGTTGAAGCAAGCAGTGTATCCGGAAATGAGCGCATTAATATCACACCAAATGTCACAATGAGAAAATTGATGTGATTAGGCCAGAGAACAAAGGTAGAAATCTGATCTGTGTGACCATGCTGCCTGTTGGCAATACGAATCCAGATGATCTGGACACCCAGTAACAAAGCTGTTACGGCAAAGAAAAGTAAAAAAAAGACTCCCGGACTGCTCCAGTGGTAAGGTATTATGGGTGTATAAAACATCAGTGCTTCACGCGAGATCGGATCCAGAACCATATCTGAAATTGCGAATCCCAAAATTCCCGCAAGTATGCAGGTTATTGCATACATGATCAGTCCGTCCACAGGCAGACGAATACGCCGAAGCAATATGTCGTTGACAAAAAAGTCATAGTTCAGGAAAAATCGGGCTATCGATTTCCTGTAAACCGGATTCATTCGATAATATCCGGCATAAACCAGCCAGAAGAGAAATAGCAGCACCATTGACCCGTTCAGGTCACGATCCTGGTCGGCAGGCGCAGGGTTTGCAAACCTGGCATCATCAACCTTCTGGTAATAATGGGTGATTTCGGACAGATTGTTTTTCATGTTACCCTCATTCTCACCGGCGTTCTTTAAAAACCAGTCCCGGTTGAAAAACACAGGGATGTCGCGCATATCCTCCATCAGAGACATCAAATGCTGAAAATCCCGCAGATCAAGAGTTTCGCTGCGGGGACGGTAGTAAACACCCGTGACATCGGGTCCGGCAGCAAGTCTGTTCTCAAGCTCTCCGGCATTTTCCACATACAAAAGTATGCCGTCAAAAGGATCCAGACGGGTTCCGGTTAAAGGCCGCAGATCCAGTGTAAAGATCATCCGGTCCGATCTGTAAGGTTCCGACAAAGAGGCTAGTCTGCCTGGCAAGTTGCGTTCCTGCCAGCTTCCGTAAGAAAACAGGCCGAAACCCTTCACAAAGTCATAATTTGTGAGGTTGCTCATTATCGAGTCGGCGCGCTGGAAGTATCCGAATTTGTCGGACATCAACCGGTACGGGACGGGATAATACTCAGGAATCAGTACATATGCAGAAAGGTCATAATTCTGAATAGCCTCCCTGGTTTCCTCAGACGGGATTTCTTGCAACAGAACCCAGCTGATACCACTGCGTTCGATTACTTCGGCATCACCGGATGCAATGGAGTCAGCATCAGATTCGGGATAAAGAATTCCGAAAGACCGGTGCCCCAAAGCCGGGTCTGTCATTAAGAAAATTGCGATGATTCCGGTAAGCAGAATCAGGATGGGTCTTGCCATTGGATGCATGGAAATAATCAGACCTCGACTGCTTTCTCCTGGTGATCCAGCGGAATTTCCCGTGTCTGTTTGAACGTGGACAATACAATGTTGGAGCGGGTCTTTTTCACTCCTTCCCATGACTGAATTCGCGACAATAGCTTCTCAAGCGATACCGTATTTTCTGTTGTTATCTTGAGAATGTGGGATCCGTCACCGGTTATGGAATGACACTCCTGCACTTCCGGTTCGAGCACAACTTTTTCAACGAAAGAGCCATGGTAGCTTGAGTTGTCAACTTCCACAAAAATAAACGCAACTATATCGAAATTGAATTTCTGAGCATTCAAAACGGCATGGTACCCGTCAATCAGCTTTTTTTCTTCCAGTTTCCGCATCCTTTCGGATACCGACGGCACGGACAGATTGACAATTTTAGCCAGTTTGTTTCGCTGAGCACGTCCGTTTTTTTGCAAATGCTTCAGTATGGCAATGTCAATTTCATCAAGGTGGTGCATTTGTATAAAATAGATTTGGGTTCTAAATAAGTTGTAATCTGTGTGGAATTTAACCTAAAAAAATTAGGCAGTCAAGTCTGTTTTGTCAGGATATCAACGATAAACCATCCTGTAATTTTATTGATATTGACTGCAGGGCAGATAAGCTGTAAAACTTACTGCTATCGCTTCACATGCGTAAGTTGTATCTTTGGCATCGATGTGTTCAAATTGGAATCATTGCCCGGAGAGTGCGGCTCCGGTATGTCAGAGCAAAGACACAAAAGAAGAACCGACAGCTAACTTTTTAAGACAAATTATGCTTGATATTCAGCGTATACGCCAGCAGAAAGATGAAATCAAACAGGCTATGCTGGCCAAGGGTGAAAAGGAGACTGAAATTGTTGACCGTGTTGTAGAAGTTGACGAAACGTGGCGCAACACCGTTCACCAAAGAGATCAGTTGCGAAACGAAAGCAATACCAGGGCAAAACAGATAGGTGAACTGATGAGCCAGGGAAAAAAAGAAGAGGCTCAGAAAGTCATCAGGCAAACCGGTGAAATGAAGCAGGAAATCAAATCGCTGGAAGAACGCGAACGTGAATTAATCAGGCAGCGCGATGAATTGCTGATGAAAATTCCCAATGTTGCCCACTCTTCTGTTCCCGTAACAAAGGATGAATCGGGTAATCAGACAATCCATCAGTGGGGTGAGGTCGATGACGCCGGCGGGAATGGTGAAGGCGCTTTCAAACCGCACTGGGATCTGGTCAGCAAGAACGGGTGGATCGATTTTGAGCGCGGTGCAAAAGTTACCTCTGCCGGTTTTCCATTCTATGTCGGTCCTGTTGCCAGACTGCAGCGGGCATTGATTCAGTTTTTTACGGACAAGGCTGTAGAAAAGGGGTATCTGGAAATCATGGCCCCGTACTTTGTAAATGAAGATTCGGCACGTGGTACCGGACAAATACCCGACAAGGAGGATATGATGTACGTGATTCCCCGGGACGGATATTTTGCCATTCCTACTGCCGAAGTTCCGGTAACCAATTTTCATCGCGATGAAATACTGAAGCCTGCTTCATTGCCGGCAAAATATGTCTGCCATACTCCGTGCTGGAGACGGGAAGCCGGATCACACGGAAGTGAGGTACGCGGACTCAACAGACTGCACCAATTCGACAAAGTGGAACTGGTGAAAATTGTCCGCCCCGAAACGTCTTACGAGGAACTTGAGTCGTTGCGACGCGATGCCGAAGAGCTGCTGGAGGCACTGGAACTTCCCTACCGGACACTGCTGATGGGTACAGCCGATATGGGATTCACCCAAAGCAAAAAATACGATCTTGAAGTCTGGAGTCCCGGTCAGAAAAAATGGCTTGAAGTAAGCTCGTGTTCAAATTTTGAAGACTATCAGGCTCGCCGGATGAAAATCCGCTGCAAGAATGAGGACGGGAAGACAGAAACAGTGCATACCCTGAATGGAAGCGGTCTGGCGCTGCCCAGAGTGCTTGCGGCATTTCTGGAAACCCATCAGCAGGGTGATGATGCGCTCACCATTCCCCCGGCACTGCAGCCATGGATCGGCGCTGACAGGATTGAAATTTAGCATATCTGACTGTTTCAGATGGATTCTGGCCGAATCCAGGCGGGATTGTGCCCGGTTTGCGCGCAGGCAGCGGAGTCTAAACGGCAACCACAGTACCGGAAGGCTCTTCAGAAAAATTCATCAACAGTTCGATGATGTCATCCATCCGGTCTTTTTCCATGATCTCCATCCGGAGTTTCTTTCCGTTGCGGATCCCTTTGAGATAGTTGCCGTAATGCTTTTTCATCATGATGACTCCGTAGCGTTCACCGTGATGATCAACTGAAGCACGAAGCTGTTCCGCACACATCTTCATTCGCTCCTCCAATGATGGCGGCGGCAGCAGTTCTCCGGTGTCCATATAATGGTGGATGTCTCTGAAAATCCACGGATAGCCAATGGCGGCCCTGCCGATCATAACTCCGTCCACGCCGGTTTCTTCAAAAAGATAGCGGGCATCCTGAGGGGTCAGGATATCACCATTGGCGATGACCGGAATGTGCAGGCCCGGGGTGTCCTTGAGATATTTGAAATATTCCCACCGGGCTTCACCTTTATAACCCTGGCTCCGGGTTCGCGCGTGAACAGTCAGTGACCTGATTCCAGCAGATTGCAGCATCAGTGCGACTTCACGGATGCGTATGGTTTTGTCATCCCACCCCAGACGTGTTTTGACAGTGACGGGAAGATGGGTGGCATCGACTACTGTACCGGCCATCCGTTCCATCATGCCCAGGTCACGAAGACAGGCCGAACCGGCATTCTTTTTTACCACTTTATAGACAGGACAGCCGAAATTGATGTCAATCAGATCAGGGTTATTGGCCTCGGCAACCCTGGCTGCTCCGTGCATGGCCTCTTCACGTCCGCCAAATATCTGTATTCCCAAAGGCCGTTCGGACTCCTCGAATGCCATTTTGTGTCTGGAGGCATCAGAGTCACGAATCATGGCCTCCGAGCTGATGAACTCCGTATAAACCAGATCAGCCCCCATATTACGGCACATTTGCCGGAAAGGAGAGTCGCTGACATCTTCCATGGGTGCAAGAACCACACACCGGCTGTCATTTTGCAGGACTGGCAGCATTTCTTCCGTCACAGCGGACTCCGGCATTAAAGAAACTTTGTGCGGCGATTTTTGAATATGTGGCTTTATGGTCATGGGAATTTCAAGACAATAGGATGCGGAACGTGTTCGTACATTTGAGTGACACTATGCGATGCAAAAGTCGTTCAGACAGTAAGCAGCAAACGGTTCAGCTGCCGGTGATTTGTTCTGCCAGTAAACAACTGATTTGACTGGCACTGCGGTGCTGAATCTGCGGATTTGAGTAACGAATATTCAGATACCTAAATTACGCAATTTAGCTGAGATTATGAATAAAGGGCAACGGTTTCTTAATAGAGTTTTCACACTAATTTCTTTATATTGATGCGATATAGGATATCGCTAGAATAAACATGGATTTCATCCCTGTGACAAAATGCCAGTAAAATCGGCATAACCTTTCAGAATATACCTGCAACAATTTGTTCGGAATACTATTAACCACACCTTAGTTAGGAGGATTACATATGTCAGTAGCAACAAAGAGTTTATATGAGATGCTCGGTGACGAAGCGGACAACCTGCTGAATCACGAGTGCAAAACCATTTCCAAAGATCAACTGCATCTGCCCGGCAGCGATTTTGTGGATACCATCTGGACACCATCGGACAGAAGCAACCGTGTGCTGGCCAACCTTCAGCGTCTGTTTGACAACGGGCGCCTCGGCGGCACCGGCTACCTTTCCATTCTTCCGGTTGATCAGGGAATCGAGCATTCCGGAGGAGCATCCTTTGCAAAAAACCCTGCGTATTTCGATCCGGAGAACATCGTCAAGCTGGCCCATGAGGGCGGATGCAACGCTGTAGCTTCAACATACGGTGTGCTGGGTTCCGTAGCACGGAAATATGCCCACAAAATTCCGTTTGTTGTGAAAATCAATCACAACGAACTGCTTACCTATCCGAATACTTTCGACCAGATCATGTTCGGCACCATAGAAGAAGCCTACAATATGGGTGCTGCGGCAATCGGCGCTACCATCTACTTCGGTTCTGATGAGTCCGCTCGTCAGATCGTTGAGGTTTCCGAAGCATTTGCCTACGCACATGAGCTGGGCATGGCCACCATCCTCTGGTGCTACACCAGAAACAATGCTTTCAAAGTGAATGGTGTTGACTACCACACGGCAGCCGACCTCACAGGTCAGGCCAACCATCTTGGTGTCACCATTGAAGCTGACATTATCAAGCAGAAGCTTCCGGAAGTCAACGGCGGATATAAGGCACTCAATGCCGGTGATTCTTCCTACGGCAAGCTTGATGAAAAAATGTACACCGATCTGACAAGCGATCATCCCATCGACATGACCCGCTATCAGGTTGCCAACTGCTACATGGGCCGTGCCGGACTGATCAACTCAGGTGGAGCATCATCCGGTGCCAGCGACATGGCTGATGCAGTAAAAACGGCTGTAATAAACAAGCGCGCAGGCGGAATGGGTCTTATCAGCGGCCGAAAGGCATTCCAGCGCCCGATGAAGGAAGGCGTTGAATTGCTCAATGCCATCCAGGATGTGTATCTGGATGAAGACATCACTATTGCCTGATGCACGCGGTTGCAGCTCGTAACTTCATGAGCTGATATACCTTTTAGCCTTGTATCTGTACCATTCCATGGTTATCAGATACAAGGCTTTTTTTTATATTGGAACTTCTTCGTCCAATAACACTTTCAGCCATAGCAAATAGTTGCCGGAACAAAACGAACATATTATTCATCCGGACAAAAACAGCGCATCATCACCGCACGGGAAAAACCTGACCAGTTATTTTTCGGGAAAATACCTGTTTTTGTCCATACTGCTGAGTCTCACAAGCATGGGACTACTGATCTATTTTACCTATTCACCCGGGTTGTTTGACAGACTGTACTGGAACAGAACTCCCGGACTCTTTATCGCCTTGTTCGTAGTTGGTCTTCGCATTTGGTTTCTGAGTGCAAAAATCCGCTATTTATCAGAATCAAGACTGAGCTGGCCTGCATCATTTCGTGTCGTTTTGTGCTGGGAGTTTACATCTTCAGTTACTCCGTCAACGATCGGAGGGGGGCCAATGGCCACCTACGTCATGACACGTGAAAAACTTTCGCTCGGTCAGTCAAGCGCCATTGTGATTTATGGCATTATGCTGGATCAGCTGCTGCTGATATTTGCCATACCAATGCTTTTTGGTATCGGGCTGTATTTTTCTGTGATACCGGAGGGTGCCGGTCTGGCAGGACACGGCCTGATGTTCCTTATTTACCTGCTGCTTCTGGGCTATGCGGGGTTTCTCACATACGGTGTATTCCGGAATCCCTACATTCTCAAACGGACAGTTAACTTCGTATTCAGTCTGCCCTTTCTCAGAAGATACCGCTATAAAATTGCGCGTGAAGCCGAAGTACTGGAGTCCTATTCCCACGAGCTCAGAAAAAAACCTCGATCATTTCTTCTCAGAGCGTTTGGATTGTCCGTTATGGCGTGGCTTGCAAAAGTGTGGCTGCCGGGTATTGTTGTACTCAGCTTTGTGCCTGCGGATGTTCTGCTTTCGTTTCTGCGGGGAGTGGCCATGACACTTGCCGGAATGTTCATGCCTACTCCGGGTGGTAGCGGAGGTCTCGAAGGCCTTTATGCCTTATTCATGGGTTCGCTGATGGAGCGGCGGGAGTTTCTGGGAATTGCTGTATTCATGTGGCGTCTGATCAGTTTTTATGTGGTCGTAGGTGCAGGACTTATGGCCATGAGCTGGTATCTGAATGTAAAGGTGGTGGATGTTGTAAATGAAAAGAAAACAGATGAACCCTGATTAGCGGACCCGATGGCAAAAAAGAAACGAACCCGGTATGTTTGCTCCAACTGCGGATGGGAAACCTCTCAATGGCTTGGCAACTGTGGTTTCTGTGCAAGATGGAATACCCTGGAAGAAATTGCAGTTGAAGAAGAAAATGAAAAGGTACAACACAGGGCGCGCCTGAGGCAGCAGGATGACAGTGCAGTAAAACCCGTATCGCTTGATGATATTCCTGTTCATGAATCCGATCGCGTGATGATCGGGATGGCCGAACTGGACCGTGTTTTGGGCGGTGGATTGATGCCCGGGTCGTTCATTCTGCTGGGAGGGGATCCGGGAATTGGAAAAAGCACCCTGGCATTGCAGTGTTCGTCGCTGCTCAGCAAACGCAGGACGCTTTATGTGTCCGGAGAGGAGTCGCTCGGCCAGATTCGCCAAAGAGCAGAGAGACTGAGCATCCGGTCAGATAGCCTCAGGGTTTTTACAGAGACAGAAATAATGCGTGTGATAGATGCGGCTCGCTCTGAAAAACCGGAACTGCTGATCATTGACTCCATCCAGACCGTTTATCATTCGGTACTGCAAAGTATGCCCGGAACTACTGCTCAGATACGCGAATGCGCCGCTTTGCTCATGCAACTGGCCAAACAGGAGAAAATTACAGTGGTCGCTATCGGACATGTCACCAAGGACGGTGATCTTGCCGGCCCCCGGGTTCTTGAGCATATGGTTGATACCGTACTCCAGTTTGAAGGGGACAAACAGTCGCACCACCGGATTCTCAGAAGCCTTAAAAACAGGTTTGGCCCGGCACAGGAAGTTGGTGTTTTCGAAATGGACGGAGACGGACTGCGGGAAGTGGCCAATCCGTCGGAATTGTTTCTCTCGGAGTTCAATCCGCATGTTAGCGGCAATGCCGTTGTCTGCCCGATGGAGGGAACGCGTCCGTTTCTGATTGAAGTGCAGGCGCTTGTTACCCCTGCTTCATACGGGGTCCCGCAACGGACAGCATCCGGATTTGATCACAGACGTATGTCACTGTTGCTTGCGGTTCTGGAAAAGCGGAGCGGCTGGAAGTTCAGTGACAAGGATGTGTTTTTAAATGTGGCAGGAGGTATCAGGCTTACGGAAACCGCATGTGACCTGGGGGTGGCTGCCGCACTGGTGTCATCTGTTTCTGGAAGGGCAATGGGTGAGCCTGCAGTCCTCATCGGAGAAGTAGGACTTGGAGCGGAGGTCAGACGTGTGGCACAGCTGGACAGAAGACTGGAGGAGGCCGAGGCAATGGGCTTTCGCCATGCTGTCATCCCCGGGGGAACTGCAAAGGCAGACCATAAAATCAGCGTCAGCACCGTTGATGATGTCAACGATGCTCTGAAGAAGTGCGGAATGGATTAACCGGAAATTCCGGCTTACCTCCATTCGTCCCGACGTCGTTTCCGCTCTTCGCGGACACTTTTCTTGTGAGCTTCCCGACGTTCTTCCGATGGCTTGAGATACTGCTGGCGCTCTTTATATTCCATCAGGACACGGGATCGTGTCATCATTTTCTTAAATCGGTTTATGGCACGATCGATGCTTTCGTTATCTTTAACTTTTACTCCGAGCATGTTCTGTCAGTGACTTCTTTATTTTTGTTTTGGTTTAAAAACGTATATGTACAGACTTCATAATATAACATTTTTTATTTCAAATCGCTGTCTTTTTGATCAGGTTTCTTTGACCTTTAATAAAGGTGACCGTGTGGGGCTCATAGGCCCGAACGGTGCTGGTAAAACGACATTGCTGAGGATCATGACGGGTGACCTGAAACCGGATCAGGGCAAGTGTGAATGGTCACCGGATACCCGGATCGGATATCTTCAGCAGGAATCCCTCGAAGTCACAAGAGAGCAAACGGTGCGCGGGATGGTGATGGAAGCATTTTCGGAAGCCAATGATATTGAGAAAAAAATTGAAAGCATTACCAATGAAATCGCGGCACTGGAGTCCTACGAAGATGCACATTACGAAAAACTTTTGAGCAGGCTGGAATCGCTGCAGAGCCGCTATGACATGCTGTCTGCCGGGAAAAGGGATGCAAGGGTGGAAGAAGCGCTGAAGGGACTGGGATTTTCTTCTGCTGAGCTTGACGATCCGCTTCATACGTTTTCAGGAGGATGGCAGATGCGGGCACTGCTGGCTAAACTGCTTCTGGAAGCTCCCGACATTCTGCTGCTTGACGAGCCGACCAACCATCTCGACATTGACAGCATTGACTGGCTGGAACGCTATCTCCCCGGTTATCCCGGTGCCATTTGGATCGTCAGCCATGACCAGATGTTTCTGAACCGCATGGTGACCCATATAGCCTCGCTTGAACACAGAAAGCTCAAGCTTTACACCGGAAATTATGAAGATTATGAGCGTCAGTATGAGCAGCAGTTTGAACTGCAGCAACAATCCTGGGAGAACCAGCAAAAAGAAATTGAACAGGCAGAACGGTTTATAAACAGGTTCCGTGCCAAGGCAACCAAAGCGCGCCAGGTCCAGAGCAAAATCAAGCAGCTGGAAAAAATGGACCGGATCGAAATGCCGGAGGTCGATAACTCTTCCATTGACTTCCGGTTTCCCGATCCGCCCCGGTGCGGAGTGAAGGTCATGGACATCTACGGCTTGTCCAAGACCTATATGACTGACCGGCAGCAGCCGGTTCCCGTTTTCACTGAAAACCAGGATATATCCATTGAAAGAGGGGATAAAATTGCCCTGATCGGTGCCAATGGCGCCGGAAAATCAACACTTGCACGTATTATAAACGGAACAGAGCCGTTTGACGGTGAACGGGTTACCGGCCATAATGTAATCATGACCTTCTTTGCCCAGCATCTGGCGGATGTGCTGACTTCAGAGCGAACTGTGCTTGAAGAGATGGAGTTATCTGCAAAATCTTCCGAAGCACGTACAAGAATTCGCGGCATCCTGGGAGCATTTCTTTTTTCCGGTGATGATGTCTTCAAAAAAGTAGGTGTGCTGAGCGGAGGTGAACGCAGCCGGCTGGCACTTGCCAAAAGCCTGCTGGAGCCTGCCAATCTGCTCATACTTGACGAACCGACCAACCACCTTGATATACGGTCGAAAAAAGTACTGCTCAGGGCTCTTGACCAGTATCAGGGAACCGTCATTGCCGTAAGTCACGACAGGTACTTTCTGGATGGTTTCGCAAACAAGGTCTGGCGGGTAGGCAACGGACGGCTGTTTGAGTACCCGGGCGATTTCAGTTATTACGAATGGAAGGTGAAACAGCAGAGTGCCGAGGATAGTGCAGACCAGCAGAATACAGAAAATCAAACCAGTCGCAGCACACCGGCGGAAAAGGCAGAAAACAGGCAAAGTGCAGCAGCTCAGGGTTCCGGGAACGGGCAGAGCAATACCAGCGGCCCCAAATCGCGCGAAGTCAAACGAATGGAGGCAGAACTCCGAAACCGTTTCAGCAGCGATATGAAGCCGCTTAAAAAACGTCTTGCTTCACTGGAGGAAGAGATTAGCACCATGGAAGAAGAAAAAACGAAAATCGAAGAAAAACTTGCGGATCCCGCATTTTATGAATCCGGCGATGCCGGGGATGTATTGCAGCGGCACAGTGACCTGGAACGCCGGCTTGGACGAAGCTGGGACAGCTGGGCAGATGTCACCACGGAACTGGAAAAACTCCAGGAAAAATTTGATTCAGCACTTAAAGAAGTCCTTTCCGGAAATCAGTAGCCCTTGTACATCAGAAACGGGTCCGGAGCGGCATAGAAACATGCTGCAAATACATAAAAACTACTCTGGAACTGCATATCATGGGCCCTGCAGCCGCATCCGTTTTCTAAAAAAAACGACAACCCGAAATTTTGACAGTGATTCATTTATCTGATATTGCTTATGGCTATACAAAACATTGAAATAAAGGCCAGATGTGAGCAGCAGGACAACGTCAGGCAATTCCTGAAGGAGAACAAAGCTGTGTACAAAGGAACAGATCATCAGATTGATACCTATTTTCATGTTTCGCAGGGGCGCCTGAAACTTCGCAAAGGCTCTGTCGAGAATAACCTGATCTATTATAAGCGTACCGACTCGGCAGGACCCAAAAATTCCCGGGTGCTGTTATATCCAGCCGAAGGGGATTCTGCTCTCGGGCAGTTGCTGGCTGATGCCCTTGGCACTCTGGCTGTAGTTGACAAAAAACGGGAAATCTATTTTATCGATAATGTAAAGTTTCATATCGACAGTGTTGAGACTCTTGGTTCTTTTATAGAAATCGAAGCTATCGACCGGGACGGGAGTATCGGTATTGAAAAGTTGCGGCAACAGTGTGATTACTATTTGAATAAACTTGGCATTTCGGACGATCAGCTGGTACCGGTATCATACAGTGACATGCTGCTTGACAAGAAGTGATGCTGCCAGTCGGTTATGCCGTGCCCGGATTGATAATAAACTCCCCGGGTACTGCGATATCACGGATTCCAAGTCCGAACAGGGCGTAGTCAAACCGGGCAGGGTCGTGGGGATCCAGCCGCTTGAGCATATCCGTGAGCTCACGCACGGCTTTCCAGTCATTGGCTCTGCGTGTCACAAGGCCGAGCAGTCTGCCAAAGCGTCCGGCATGCACATCCAAAGGAATCATCAGTTCCGAAACCGGCATAAAAGACATCGTGCCGGGATCAACACAGCTGTTTTTCCGGATGGTCCAGCGCAGAAAAAGCCAGAGCCGTTTGCAGGAGCCGTTTTTCTGAGGTGTGGCGATGTGCTTCCGAACCCGGACAGGCGATCCGGGGATCGCAGTAAAAAAGCGGTTATGGAATTCGGACAGGAAAATACGGGCAAGTTTATCGCTGTCATCTTTTCTGACCGAAGCGGATCCAGAATAAGGCAGGACTTGAGACTGCGCAAAATCATAACAGCTCTTCCAGAACCGCTCGAATGTCCCGTATTCATGCACGATGGATGAAAGCGCTCTGAGAATCCATCGGATATCATCAGCAGTAAAGGTGCGATGCCGGAATCCATTCAGGCGTGATTCATCCGTCGCAGTTAAATTTCCTATGAAGTCGGCCGGATGCGTTCCAAACCGGTCAATCAGGTTGTCAACCTTGGCCATAACGATATCACGCCTGCCCCAGGCCATCAGTGCGGCAAGAAACCCTGCCAGGTTCCGGTCCTCCGTTTCATCATACTTGTACATGAAAGCGACCGGATCAGAAGCGATATAACCGGGTTCCTCTACCTGTCGGGCCACAGGTAGCAGAAACTCTGCCAGGCGGCTAAGCCGCTGCTCCGGAATCTGTAAAAGCTTATACTGCCGGGTCATTTTGCTTTATATGAAACCAGTTTTTCAGTGATTTTCCGGTTGGCTTTAGGAAATGCGAAATGAACAAGCTCCCCGGGGGCCACCCATTTTACCGGCTCACCATTTCTGGCTTCCGGATTCTCTGAAAGACCGTCAAGTTCCGCAAAAAAGGCATGCAAGGTGATGGTAAAGTGACTATACGCATGCCTGATGACCTCGAATGGTTTCTTCTCAACCATGACCCGGACACCAAGTTCTTCGTTCAGCTCTCTTTTTACTGTTTCCCGCAGGCTTTCCCCCGGTTCCTGTTTGCCGCCCGGAAACTCCCAAAGCCCGCCAAGCATTGCATTTTCCGGCCGCCGGGAAATAAGCATCCTGTTATTCGCATCTCTGATAACACCGACGGCAATATGATGATGAGGACGTTTTTTTGCAGGGGATTTGTAAGGGATATCTCCTGTGCGGTTCCGGTGGTATGCCTGACAGCTGTTTTGAAGCGGACAATCATGACATGCGGGTGACCGGGGAGTACAGATGGTTGCCCCGAGCTCCATCACTGCCTGGTTGAATGTACCCGGCCGGGCACGGTCAAGCAGATCTGCAGCCAGGATTTCAATTCGGTCCCGGGTACTTTGAAGGCGGATATCATCCTCAATGTGATACAAACGGGATATGACACGCATGACATTGCCGTCCACTACAGGAGCCGGATAATTGAAAGCGATACTCATGACCGCAGCGGCAGTGTACGGACCGACTCCCCTGAGCGAAATCACATCCTGGTAGTCGGTGGGAAAAGATCCGTCATGCTCATCCACGATTTGCTTCGCCGCCTTATGCATATTTCGTGCGCGAGAGTAATATCCAAGTCCTTCCCAAAGCCGCAGAACTTCGTCCAGACCGGATGAAGCCAGTGAAGCGGCATCCGGATACCGTTTCGTAAAACGCTCGTAATAGGGAAGCGCCTGGTCAACCCTGGTCTGCTGAAGCATGATTTCCGAGATCCAGATCAGGTACGGGTCGGAAGTGTTTCTCCAGGGCATCTCACGCCTGAACCGGTGATACCAGCTGATAAGTCCGGCAATATCGGGTTCCGGGGTCCCGGAAGGTTTTTTACCGTCATCATGACTCGTCACGATCAAGCTCAATTACATTAATGGTAACTTCCTGAGAGGCAGCGGCTCCATACTGGTCTGTGGCAATTACCTCAAATGAATGTTCGCCGGTCTGACGCCGGGATGGTGTCCATTCAAACTTTCCGGACCGTTCGTCAAGCTTTGCTCCGTCAGGAAGGTCCACGCCGATATAACGGATCAGGTCAGCATCCGTCCCGTCTGGATCAGATGCCTGGATGGAAATGGAAAACTCCTCATTTACAGGTATGGACAGCGGCCGGATGGAACTGAAGCGGGGAGGGTTATTGAATGGTCTGATGGTGACCTGAAAAGATGTGCTGTCGCTCTGCCCGTCGGGAGTGCTTGCAATGACTGATATCCGGTGCGAACCGACATCCGATGATGAAGGTTGCCAGTACAGGCTGTTGCCCTGAATCTGTATGCCATCAATGTTGGAGCGTTGCTGAAACCGGATGTTATCAACGGAATGTTTGCTTTCCGTATCAAGTGCAACGAGCAATGGCCGCGGATAAGGGATGATCTTGTCATTGATAGACGTAATTTTCAGAGATTCGTCGACATCCTCTTCCTGTTGACCGGCGGCCCGGCTGGTATCATCTTCAAAGGTTGCGATCTCTCCGGCATCCTCCCATCTGCTGAATTCGCGGTAGTCACTGATCCAGATCTGACCTTTCAGGGTTGTGATGTGATTTCCGGCGTCGGGATCATCACGAAAGAGGGTCGGACGCAAACCCTGTCCGGCGATCCACAATCGGTTGCTCTCACCCCTCAGAAAGTAGTGATCATTCCAGTACTCGAGGCCGCTGACAGCTTCATCGATACTGAAAAGTTCGTCAGACCGGCCGTCGGTGCGAACCCGGTAAAGCGTGCCGCCCGAGGTGGACATGTAAAGTCTGCGCTCGATATTATGAAGCTTGCTGGCATTCCCGGGCAGTTCCTGTTCGAAATGACCGGACAATTCCCCGTTTTCATAATCAAAAACATGGAGTTTGTTCCGGCTGTCAAGTGCAAACAGCTGGTCGGACACCCGCGCCAGTGATTTTATGGCATGTTCATGGCGGAAAACAGTTTCCGGATCGCTGTCGACCGATTCGGATGATTCGAGTGAAAGCTTGCAGATACCATCCGGGCAACCGGCAATAAACAGATCGTTTTCCATTCTCAAGACATCTTCAGGGTTGAAATCCAGTCGTGCAGATGAATAGACTCCCAGTACGGATGTTGGTTCGATGACGGTCAGTCTGTTATCCTTGCCAAAGAGGTAGGAGAATCTGATGTCGGTTACCAGCCGGTCCCCCCGGTCGGAAAGACCCGATGAAGAATACAGCCACTGCAGAGAATCGGCTTTGGCCCGAAACACAACCAGTCCTTCCCGTTCGGAAAGCACGTAGAGATGGGCTTCGCTGCTGGTTACGGCTTTAATGCCCGGGATTTCCATTAACGTCTCGATGTTTTTGACAAGATTGGGTCTGGCATGAGAGTCAAAACCGGAAGAGATGATTAAAAGCAGGCAGACCAGGAGGGAAGAAAAGAGTGTAACAGGTTTGGCCGGTAATGTTTTCATGATAAGCTTTATAACCAGTGATGTTTTTTATACCAGTGAATTGTATTTGAAATACCTTCCTGAAGGGATGTTTTTTGGCGGAAGTCCAGATCCGACTTTGCTTTTTCAACCGAGCAGGTCCATTGCATGCCCAATTCCCTTGCTTTGTCACGATTTATAACGGGATAACGCCCGATTAATGATGCACTCTTTTCAGCTATACTGCCGATGTGTTCCACCAGTCGTGGCTTAACTGTAAAAGGGAATATTTTATGCTCAAAAGCAATCTCTGTGGCCTTGCGGATTTCATCCCAGGTGTAGATCTCTTCACTGGAGATGAAATATGTGCTTACTCCCGGGGTTTTATTCCGGGCGGCGAGCAAAATGCCTTCAATGAGATCATTCACGTGAATCAGGGAAATTTTCCCGTTTTTGTTGCCGATGATTGGGAACAGTTTCCAGGAAGCCATCTGAAAGACACTGAAAATCTGATCTTCACGGGGTCCGTATACAGCAGGTGGTCTGATAATGGACACGGAAATACTTTCATCGGCAGTATCATGAATCATCTCCTCCATGCGTTTTTTAGATTCACCGTATCTGGTGACAGGCATCAGCGGATCCGATTCGGTCAGAGGGCGGCTGAAACTGGGTCCGCATGCAGCAAGAGATGACAATACGACCAGTTTCGGTACTTTGTACTTCATACACAAACGCAGTACATTTTCAGTAGCCTCTACATTAGCCTTGTCAAATGTACGCTGGTCCGGTGCTTTCACCATACCGGCAATATGAAAAACCACATCAGATCCATCGATCCCCTCCCGTAATGCAGGGAGATCCTGAAGACTGCCCTTAATAATTTTTATATCTTTGTCATGCAGCCACTTGCTGTCACCCCGGATGAGACAGAAAATCTGATCATTTTGACGTTTCAGCAGTTGATCTGTAAGATGACTTCCTATAAATCCGGTTCCACCTGTTACAAAAGCTTTCATGAAAAATTTGTATACTTCCGGTACTTTTTAAAAGTTGACTCCTGGTTTTTCAAAAAAACCATAATGTGTTTCCGGAGAATGAGCGTCATTGCTGCCGGAATAAATTCTAAACCAATGCTGGAATATATCGCGATCCGAACAGGGAATAAAGCGGGGAATCCTGTTATCACAGATAAATAATGTAATGCCAAAGCCTCGAATTGCAATTTTTACCGGCAACTATAATCATATTCGAGACGGTGTGTCAAATACATTGAACCGGCTGGTTGGTCACCTTGAGAGCAAGGGATACCCGGTTCTTGTGTTCGGGCCGTGGACTCCCGTTCCCGCTATGGAGCATGTTGGCAATTTTGTTCCCGTTTACGCTATTCCCGCACCAGGACGAGCTGATTACCGCATTTCACTCGGGTTCCCGGAAACCGAGCGCCAAAAACTCAGGGATTTCAAACCCGATCTGATTCATATTGCAACACCCGATATCCTCGGCCTTCATGCACTTCGGTTTGCAATGAAAGAGAATATCCCGGTTGTGACCTCGTATCACACACATTTTTCAAGCTATCTGAAGTATTACGGGCTTGGTTTTCTGGAGAAGTTGCTGTGGGTTTATCTGCATTGGTTCTATGAAAAATGCGAACAGTTGTATGCACCTTCCGAATCCATGATTGATGAATTGAAACGGATTGGTGTCAGAACAGAAATGAAGCTCTGGACCAGGGGAGTGGATACCTCACTGTTTCATCCACGAAACAGAAGCGAGGAATGGAGAAGGAAAAATGGTTTTCAGGAGGATGACATAGTAGTCACTTTTGTGTCCCGGCTTGTATGGGAGAAGAACCTGGAAGTTGTTGCTTCCGTTTTCAACAGAATCATGAACAGCAATAAATCCATACGCACCCTTGTCGTAGGTGACGGCCCGGCAAGAGATGAGTTTGCTCAAAAGGTTCCGGGAACGGTATTTACCGGATATCTTGGCGGTGTGGACCTGGCCAGGGCATATGCAAGCAGTGACATTTTTTTCTTTCCTTCAGACACCGAGTCCTTTGGAAATGTAACACTTGAAGCGATGTCCAGCGGTTTGCCTGCCGTAGTTGCAGAAGCTGTTGGCAGCAGATCCATTGTAAAAAATCATATTAACGGATTTCGAACCGAACCGGATGACAAGAGCGGATTTGCAGAATTCCTCCTTGAAATAAGTGTTAATCAGACGTTGCGCAGAGAAATGGCAGAGGCCTCACGGCAGCATGCCGAACTGTATGACTGGAGCCGGATACTGGATCAGTTGCTCCTCTATTATGGTGATGTGTTGAAAAGAAAAAATAACTGACGGGTTTGATTTTTTCCCAAAAATGATAAGTTCAGTTGTAATGGAATGATTCGATGCCGATAATTGATTGCGTATTATCCGCATTATTAGTTATTTTTAAAGCTTTATATAGCTCAATGCATACATAATAAATGGCTCGATCCGATCATAGTATTAATTCTGCTGACATCTTTGCAAAAGCCCATCAGTTTACAGCTGCAGATGAGGTTAAGGCGAAAGGATTATACCCCTATTTCAAACCCCTGACCGACACTGACGGCAATGTTGTTGTTATTGAAGGCAGGGAAGTCATTATGGCAGGTTCCAACAACTACCTGGGGCTTACCAATGACACCAGGCTCATGGAAGCTGCTCAAAATGCGATCAGCAAATACGGAACCGGCTGTACCGGGTCACGGTACTTGAACGGAACTCTTGATCTGCATCTTGAGCTGGAAGAAAAGCTTGCGAAATTCATGCGCAAGGAGAACTGCGTTCTCTTCAGTACCGGCTATCAGACCAATGAAGGATCTATCCAAACCATTGCCGGAAGAAATGATATCATTTTTTCTGACAAGGATAATCATGCCTGTATAGTTGTCGGCACGCTGAGTTCTAATGCCAGGACCGTTCGCTATCATCACAACGATATCGCACATCTTAAAAAACTGATGGAGCGGGAAGATGCTTCGACCGGGAAAATCATTGTGAGTGACGGTGTGTTTTCCATGTCCGGCACACTTGCTAAAGTACCCGAACTTGTGGCACTGGCCAAAGAGCACAATGCCCGGGTTTATCTCGACGACGCCCATGCTATCGGTGTTATCGGTGAAGGCGGGCGCGGATCAGCTTCGGCTTTTGACCTTCTTGATGATGTTGACCTTATCAGCGGCACCTTTTCAAAGTCATTTGCATCACTTGGTGGATTCCTCGTCGGGGAGCGTTCCGTGATAGAGTACATCCGCCATCACTCTCCGGCCCATATTTTCAGTGCTTCCATGCCTCCGGCCAATGTGGCGACCGTTCTGAAAGCCCTCGAAGTACTTCAGGAAGAGACCTGGCGTCTTGAAAGGCTTGAAGAAATTTCCAATTACATGAGAAACGGTTTAAAAGAGCACGGCTTTAACATCTGGACGAGTGAATCCCCGATTATTCCCGTGGTTATCGGCGGTTTAATGGACTGTCTGGAATTCTGGAGGGACTTGTTTGACGAGGGGGTTTATGCCAATGCTGTCGTTCCGCCTGCTGTTCCAAGAGGCCAGTCGCTCATACGCACCAGTTACATGGCCACGCACACCAATGATCAGCTGGACAATATCCTTGATGCTTTCCGCAAAGTAGGCATTAAAAGGGGGATCATTGACCATAACGGACATTCTCTTATAGAGGTCTGATCAGTGGAACCAGTGCGCGAGAAGCATACAAAAAAAAGTGAAGAGAGCGGTAGTGACAGGCCGTCTGTTGCAAAAATGGATTTGCAGGGTGTCGTATTTGTTACCACAGAAGCAGAAAAAAAAGAATTTCTTGAATTTCCGTACCGTCATTATGCCGATGATCCCAACTGGACTCCCCCGTTAAAAATTCAGCAGAAAGAGCTGATAGACACGCGTAAAAACCCGTTTTACAAGGAAGCAGAAATTGCTCTTTTCCTGGCCTATCATAATGGAATACCGGCCGGACGAATAGCCGCGATCCACAATCATGCATATAATCGCCATAACAATGACAGCGCCGGCTTTTTCGGATTTTTTGAATGTATTCAAAATCAGTTTGTAGCTGATTTGCTGTTTCGGGTGGTCAGCGACTGGCTGCGTGAACGTGGTTGTACTAAGCTTCTGGGACCTATGAGTCCTGGTCTGCTTGATGAAATTGGGATTCAGGTCGATGGTTTTGATAAATACCCTGCAATCATGATGCCACACTCCAAACCTTGGTATGATCATCTGATAAAAAATGCAGGTTTGTCAAAAGAAATGGACCTTTTTTCATATAAGGTTACACAGGACTCCGTATCACATGAGCGGATGGACCGCGCGGTTGAAATTGTAAGGAAAAGAACACCGGGGCTTTCCATCCGCAAGGTCAACCTGAAGAATTTTGACCAGGAAGTGGACACGATACACCAAATTTTTAACAAAGCATGGTCAAAAAACTGGGGTTTCTACGAGATCAGTAAAGACGTGCTGGTGCATCTTGCAAAAGATATGAAAATGATCATTGATACGGATTTTGCTCACGTTGCAGAAATCGACGGGAGTCCTGTTGCGTTTTCAATAGCTCTGCCTGATTACAATCAGGTCTTCCGGAAAATGGACGGCACGCTGTTTCCGACCGGGTTTCTGAAGTTGCTGTGGCACAGAAGAAAAATCAATGCCATCAGAACAGCCCTGATGGGCGTATTGCCGGAATATCAGGGTCGCGGGATAGATGCTCTTTTAACAAGGGAGTCCATCGTAAACGGGATGAAACGAGGCTTTTATTCATCGGAAGTTGGATGGCTCCTTGAAACCAATACCGGAATTTTAAGAGTGGTTGAGCGGCTCGGTGCACAAAGGGAAAAAACCTACAGGCTTTATGGCCGGTCGCTGGTGTAGAAATCGCTATTAATTGATGCAGGATTGATTTCCCTCACATACGGGATCATGGTATCTGAAGATACCCTGTTTGCACAGTTGCAGTTACATCAGGGCTTGGAGAATCCCCGATGATTTGTAAAAGTTTATATTTTTGCATTACTTACTTCACTTGTGAGATTATTTTGGTTACTGTTCGAATCAACAAATGAACTATGTCTGTAAAAATGCCTGCCAAGATACCATCGCTGGTTATGAACAACTCTGAATTCAAGATTCGCTCAACTCCGATATCTGCTTTCACTAAAGAGGAGCTGCTGGCCGTATACCGCAATATGCTGCTTGTCCGAAGACTGGACGAGAAGATGCTGATTCTGCTCAAACAGGGCAAGGGACATTTTCACATCGGCTGCTCCGGCCACGAGGCCATTCAGCTTGCGGCAGCCATGACATTGAAATCCAAAACAGACTGGGCATATCCGTATTATCGCGACCTGGCATTTTCTGTTGGCCTGGGACTCACTTCCCGTGATATTCTTTCTTCGCATCTGAGCAAAGTAACAGATCCTTCGGGAGGCCGCCAGATGCCTTCTCACTATAACAGCAGGGAACATAAGATTGTCTCTGTTTCCAGTGCCATCGGAGCAAATTTTCTGCCCGGGCTCGGGACAGCCCAGGCATCGCAGTTTCTTGAGAAAGATGAAGTCATTTATATTTCAACAGGCGAAGGCGGTACGTCACAAGGTGTCTTTTTTGAATTGCTTAACTGGGCAACCCGCTGCAGGGCTCCGGTTGTGATCGTTGTTCAGGACAACAAGTATGCAATAAGTGTACCCGTAGCAGAGCAGACCAGTAATAACAGCATTTCAAAAACAGTCAGAGGATTCGAAAATCTCGAAATTTTCGAGGTTGACGGTACCGATCTGATGAATTCACACGCAGCTATGAAAAAAGCAGTTGGCCGGGCCAGAAAGGGAGAAGGGCCGTCGCTTGTTCATGCCCATGTGGTCAGATTGCTGCCACACTCATCATCCGACGATCAGAATAAATACAGAGATGCCGGGGATCTGGAAAACGATCGCAGGCACGACCCGATAGAAAAGCTAAAACAGCGTCTGCTATCTTCCGACATGGGCACCGAAAAAGAGCTGGATGATCTGAAACAGGAGGTCTTTGAGCAGGTCGAGGCCGATACAGCCTGGTGTGCTAAACAGGATGATCCAAAAGCCGAAGAGGCCTTGCTGCACGTACTTTCTGAAAATCCACCAGAGCATGAATATGAGAAAGGCACTCCCTCAGGTGAACCCGTTGTCATGGTTGATGCCATAAATCATGCCATGAAAGAGGAGATGGAGCGTGATGATAATGTTCTGGTATTCGGACAGGATGTCGCCGGGGGGAAAGGGGGTGTTTTTACCGCAACCCGGGGCCTGACAGAGAAATTCGGTGAACGACGGTGCTATAACTCACCGCTGTCAGAAGCATCGATACTTGGAACCGCCTGCGGTCTGGCCGTCCGGGGATTGAAACCGGTTGCGGAGATTCAGTTCGGAGACTATATCTGGCCCGGCATGGAGATGATCAAAAACCAGATCGACTCTCTTCGCTATCGCTCAAACAACCATTTCAGCTGCCCTATGGTCATAAGGGTTCCCATAGGCGGATATATTCACGGCGGACTATGCCACAGTCAGAATATCGAGGCAACGTTTGCCCATTTCCCGGGATTCAGAGTTGTCATGCCAAGCAATGCTTCTGATGCAAAAGGTATGCTGAAAACAGCTATAAGAGGTGATGATCCTGTTATATTTCTGGAGCACAAAGCTCTTTACAGGCAAGGATTTGCGCGCCGGCCGGAACCTGACTCCAATTACCTGGTGCCACTGGACAAGGCCGCTGTTGTACGTAAAGGGAGTGATGTTACGGTGGTCACCTACGGCGCAATGGTTCAGAAAGCACTGCTTGCAGCCAGAAAGTTTTCAGAAGCCGGCACAGAGCTGGAAGTCATTGATATCCGTTCCATGCTTCCCCTGGATATGGATACCATCCTTGCTTCTGTATCAAGGACAAACCGTGTTCTTGTCCTGCATGAAGATTACGAATACCTCGGTATGGGCGCCGAGATTGCCGCCCAGATTGCGGACAAGGTTTTTACCGCGCTGGATGCCCCTGTAAAGAGAGTTGCCGCAAAGTTTTCGCCTATTCCCTATGCCGCTCAGCTCGAGGATTATGTGCTTCCTAATGATAATGACATCCAAACGGCTCTTGAAGAGCTGATTCATTATTAATTCATTTATTATCCGCATATTTGCAGCTGAAGTAACCATACGTTAAACTGTTTACAATTACGGACTTGATCATGACAAAATTCAGAATTGAAAAAGATTCAATGGGCGAGGTGAAAGTACCTCAGGATGCCTACTATGCGGCTCAGACACAACGGGCCAAAGAAAATTTTCCCATCAGTGAAATGCGCTTTGACCGTGCGTTCATCCAGGCAGTCGGATATGTGAAACAGGCCTGTGCCATGGTCAATGATGACCTGGGCATGCTTCCTGACAATGTGGCTAAATATATTGTCAAAGCTTCCCAGATGGTTGTTGATGGAGAGCTGGATGATCATTTTGTGGTTGATGTCTTTCAAACCGGATCCGGTACATCCACAAACATGAACGCAAATGAAGTTATTGCCAATCGTGCCAACCATCTTGCGAGTCAGGACGGTGTCGATGTAAAAATCCATCCAAATGATCATGTGAATTTTGGGCAAAGTTCAAATGATGTTTTCCCGACAGCTATTCGTGTATCGGCGCTTCTTGCAGCCAGGCAACAGCTCATTCCTGCACTTGATCATCTCAGGAAAGCTTTTTACGACAAGGGACAGGAATATGCCGATGTCGTAAAAACGGGTAGAACTCACCTCATGGATGCAATGCCTCTGACCATACCCCAGCAGTTCGGTGGATATGAAAGGCAGCTCAGACTCGGTATTGAGCGGATTGATTCGGCGCTTGAAAGATTGCGCGAACTCCCGCAGGGAGGGACGGCCATCGGTACCGGTATTAATACACATGAAGAGTTCGGCAAGCGATTTGCTCAGAAAATTTCTGAACTGACAGGCGAATCCTTCACCGAAGCCATTGATCATTTTGAAGCCCAGGCTACCATTGATGCTCCTGTTGAGACCAGCGGCCAGTTGAAAACCATTGCTGTCGGACTGATGAAAATGGCTAATGATCTGCGCTGGATGAATTCAGGGCCGAACAGCGGACTTGGAGAAGTACAGCTCAAGGCGCTCCAGCCCGGCTCATCCATCATGCCCGGAAAGGTGAATCCGGTGATTGAAGAGTCTGTAACCATGGTTTGTGCCCAGGTCATTGGTAACGACAGCACCATCATGATTGGCGGACAGTCCGGCAATTTCGAGCTGAATGTCATGCTTCCGGTTGTCGGGTATAACCTGAATCAAAGCATCGTTCTGCTTGCCAATGCAGCGCGGAATTTTGCAAATCAATCCGTTTCCGGTCTGATTGTTAAAAAAGAGGCGATTGCTGACAAGGTAGGAAAGAACCCCATACTGGTAACGGCGTTGAACCCGGTTATCGGTTATGACAAGGCAGCGCAGATAGCAAAGAAGGCATTTGCTGAAAATCGTTCTCTGAAAGAAGTTGCGATTGAAATGACTGATCTGAGTGAAGAGGAGCTGGACAAAGCTCTTGATCCCATGAAAATGACCAAAGGGGGCTTTACCGAGTAAGATCCGTCTTTTTTCAGATTTGCCTTCAGCGGGAGAAGCTGAAGCATTGATTATAATCCGGACCCGGCCTGTGTGCCGGCTCCGGATTTTTTTATCTAATCAACCGGCAAACCAGCAGTCCATTTACATTTGCTACCAGACGAGCCAGGAGATGAAAAGGTCAAAAAGAATGAAAACCCAGACTGCCGGCAGGTATACCAATGATCCGTACAGCACCTTTCGGGCATTGTCTTTGGTTCTGGCCAGCTGAAACCTGAGGCCAAAATAAAGAAAGAACAGCCCGCTGAGAATCGCTCCGATCAGATAGACCAGTCCGATAAGATCGAGCATGAACAGATAGACACTTGCGGGGATCAGCATCAAAAGACAGCCGGAAATGGTCAGAGCGGAAATGATGCCTTCTTTGTCACTTTCGGGGAGCATTTTGAAGCCGGCTGATCTGTAATCATCATTGCAGAGCCAGGCAATTGCAACAACGTGAGGTACCTGCCACAGAAAAACAATCGCAAACAATACCCAGGCTGCAGGGTCGGAGACGGATCCTGTTGCAGCAGCCCATCCTCCAACCGGCGGGAGCGCTCCCGGAACCGCTCCTACCATCACATTCACAAAAGTGATGCGTTTAAGTGGTGTATAAAAACCAAGGTACAATACCGTTGTAAGAGCAGAGATCAGGCCGGTAAGCGGATTGACGAATATCAGCAGATAAAAGAACCCTGTGATGATGAGTGTGATCGAAAACAAGCAGGCATGTCCGGCAGAAATTTTTTTTGCCGGAAGGGGCCTTTTGACGGTCCGGATCATTTTTTTGTCCAGGTCCCGTTCAATATACTGATTGTGTGCCGCTGTACCTGATGCTATCAGAAAAGTGCCTATTGCCGCATTTACGAAAAGCATAAAGGAAAAACCGGAACCGGCACCCAGTATAAACCCAACACTCATGCTGAAAAGCACCAGAAGTGTTATTCCGGGTTTCGTCAACTCCAGATAATCTGATAGTAAAGTCTGGTTGGTATTGCTTTTCACTTCGGCAGGCTGAGCAGAGGCGGAATTCATTGCAAATGTGACTAATCCACTTAAAAACAAGTTCAAATAATACGAAAAATTCCAGTATTTTCTTTTCAATTTATTGGGCAATTATATTCCATAGCAGTGCTCATCAATTCAGTTCATCGGTTACAATGTCAGAGACCACTAATGATGGTCTCTCATCTTTCCATCTGTAAAAAAAATCATATTTAATGTCCTGGCGTTCCGTTTTTTTGCAATTGAATGTTTTTCAGAAAACTGCAGTAATTACCATAGCAGTTACTTTTCTGCTGATTTTTATCGGGGGGCTGGTTCGTGCTTCCGGCGCCGGCCTCGGGTGTCCGGACTGGCCAAAGTGTTTCGGGCTGTGGATACCACCTCTTGATGCGGCTGATCTCCCATCCGGTTACGATCCTGATCAATTCAATGTGTTCAAAACCTGGATGGAGTATGTCAACCGTCTGGTGGGCGTCATCGTTGGTTTTTTGATTTTACTGACATTTGCCTTTTCAACAACATACATCCGGTCAAGGCCTCTGGTCTTCCTTTGTGCAACTGTATCGCTGATTCTGGTTCTGTTTCAGGGATGGCTGGGCGGACAGGTCGTGCAGAGCGGCTTGCAAAGCTGGTTGATTACGCTGCATATGGTTACTGCAGTGCTGATTCTGAACATGCTCATCCTCACGCTTTATCTTTCCGTGAAAGAGCGTTTCGATTTTAGTCTTGAAAGCGGGATTAAACGTCCCCTTGTTGCGGTGCTTGCAGTGCTGCTCCTGGTAACCGTTGCCCAGGTCATTTTCGGTACTCAGGTAAGAGAGGCACTGGAAAGTGTGCGTCAGGTGTATCCCGTGCTGGAGAGGTCAGAGTGGATTGACCGGGTCGGTGCCATAGATTTGGTGCATCGCAGTTTCTCATGGGTTGTTCTGATTATGGTCCTATTGTTTCAGTATATGGTGTGGAAATTCAAAACCGGACCCTACCTTTACATACTAGCTGCCATGACCACAGCTGCTACGCTGATGCAGATCATATTCGGAGCGGGACTGGTGTATCTGGGCCTCCCTCCGTCATTTCAGGTTTTACATTTGTGGGTTGCGGCATTCATGACATCAGTTCCGTTTGTGGCATTATTGATAGTCATTTCATCTGAAGATGAAAAAAAAGGAGTGCATTCCTATGAAAATTGAGGAGTTTTCCAACCGAAGGGATCTTGTTGATAAAATTGGTCGTGCCAAACAAATGGCCGGCGGTTCGCCTGTTATAATTGACCTGGGAGCAGGTCAGGGCGAGCTGGAAGTGTATCCGGCATCCTTGCGCAGCAATCCCAAAGGCGGAGTTTTCATTGCGGGAAAATATAACCTCAGAAAAGCACTGTTCATTCTGGCAGGTGAATCACTGAAGATAATGGAGGAATATGACGGGCGCATCATCGCCCGGTACAGTGATTTTGTTATAAAAAAATGCCGCTGGTCACGGACAATTGCGCGAAAGATCCGGGATACATTTCCGGAATGTGCTCCGGGAACGGGAGATAACGGACAAAATTGGGAAAAAAGCCTGGCTTTTGGTGATGTATTGGGTATGGCCGGACGTGCCCAGCTCAGAGCGTTTTCCGGAAAAGCCGGTCTTGCGTTCTCACGACAATGCATACACGAGCTCAGAGATCTGGATATCCATCCCGAAGATGTCATCGATGTGATTACATTTACCGTATTTCAGGAAGGGTTGCAAACCGGATATGCAGCAGAGGCCTGCCATCTCACATCAGAAGAAGATGTACAGGTGATGCTGGATGCGGGTTATACCCGGTTTTCGGTTGAGCCGGATCAAACGGACCTGTTTGCATGCCGTGAGAAAACAAAACATGAACTTCTGAATCATATGTTCGAAGTTCCCTGGATTGCCCTGCGCGACAAGTTTGAATTAATGCTGCACCGGTACAAGGGGCATCGCATAGAAATTTCTGCTATTGACACATCCGGGCATCCATATGAGGAAGATGAGCCACTTGTTGTCATACCAACGGAATCAGAAGTACTTGCAGCTATTGCCATGTTTGCGGACATCATACTTACTATGGAGGCGATAGAAGCCGTATTTGAAAAAGAAGGAGTAAGGGATAAGATCTGTGTGGATTTGTCATTCAATCGTTCCGGGGAGGTTTTGACTCCGTTTGAGCACTATTTTCTGATGAATGAGCTGCACCGGCATGATGTCCAGCCTGATTTTCTGGGGCCTGGCCGGCCGGATAAAAATCAATGGAAGCTGGCGAATCATACCAATGTCAAAGGTCTATCAGGAGATATTCGTTTCTTTAGTGACAGTCCGCCTGCGGGGTCAGGGTTGACACAGCATGGAATTGTACCTGATATCGGTTACACAACAGCTCTGGAATGTATGATTGAGAAGGATCCTGAGTTGTTTCGAATTATGTGGGATTCATCCAGGAATGTATTTGAAGATGCGAAAAAAGGGTCACATATCTCGCTTGAGATTCATCGGATACCAGGCAGTTCGGAATATCAGGATCCGGAACTGATGCAGCTGCTTCAAGGTGATCAAGCCGAAGAGTTTGTGAAGCTGACCATGAGCAATGTGCTTTCACTCAAGGATGAACACGGGAAAAGATATCTGCGTCAGTCTCTCATGGATTTTCTGAATGAGCATGAAGACTTGTACATAGCCCGGCTTGCCTCAAAGTATCAATATTGGGTGGATACGTTTTTTGCAGATTAAAAAAGCCCGTCATTCTGTCAGGAATAACGGGCTGATTTTATTACAGGGACATATCTTGTTTGGATAGTTATATTAACACCTTGCAGGTGATAACGTTCCGGCTTGTGCCATTTTTTTCTATTCGTTTTGTAATTGATTACTGCTTTCGTGTTTATCGAAAATAATGGGATCTTCGTACGGCACGAGTTCTTTTTTCCCCTCTTTCACACTGGTAATAAGATCACGGTAGAAATATCCGCTGTTTTTTATGATGCGCTGTTGTGTACTGAAATCAACATGAACTATTCCAAACCGTTTTTCATACCCGAAACTCCACTCGAAATTATCAAGAAGCGACCAGGCATAATATCCTTTGAGAGGAATACCATCAGAAACGGCTTTTGAACACTGTTCCAGATGGTTTTTGAAATAATGAATGCGCCGGTTATCCTTTACGATGCCATTTCCGACTGAATCGGTATATGCACAACCGTTTTCAGTAACATAGAGATCCAGCGGGCCATATCGCTCAAATGCCCATTCAAGTACCTCATACAAACCTTCCGGATAAATTTCCCAGTTCATATCCGTAACCGGAGGTTTTGGCGGCCTGATGCCAACCTCAAGAAATGTGTCAGACTGATGTGCAATACGATTTGGTGAATAGTAATTGATTCCGAGAAAATCAATTTCAGTCGCTGCTTCGCTCCGTTCAGATTCAGTCCAGGCGGGTGTATACCTCCCGAATGCGTGATCTGCAACATCAGGGAAACTGTCTTTTAACCAGGGGTCTAAAAACAGGCGATTATGGTAAGCCTCCATGCGGCTGGTTGCTTCGATATCTTTTTCATCGGATGATGCGGGGATGAAAGGGGAGATGTTGCAGGCCAGACCGACCTCAATGGACTCTGAACATGAGCGTAATGTTTCAACACTCCGGCTGTGTGCCAGGAGAACGTGTTTCCATGCCATTGCGGCATGTGCCGGATCCCTGTATCCCGGTGCATGCTCTCCGGTAACCATGCCAAGATGCAAAAATACCCAGGGCTCATTGAACGTCACCCATAAAGGAACGCGATCAGCAAGACGGGATGCTACAGCCCGGGTATAGTTGGCAAACCAGTCCGGACTCTGCGGATGTGCCCAGCCTCCCTTTGCCTGCAGATGTTCCGGCAGATCCCAGTGATATAGCGTCAGCATTGGAGTGACGTCATACTCAAGCAGACGGTCTGTCAGCTGGTCATAGAAATCCAGTCCTTTTTCATTTGGCGGCCCCTCGCCGGCAGGAAGAATCCTGGGCCATGCTACTGAGAAACGGTATGAATCCAGGTTGAGCCTGCGAATGATTTCCAGATCTTTTTCCCAAAGTTCATAATGATTGCAGGCTATTGTGCCGTTATGACCGTTTTTTACTGCAAACTTCTTCTTGCAAAACGTATTCCAGATGCTTGGTTGTGCACCCTTTGCATGAGGGTGGCCCTCGATCTGAAAACTCGATGTAGCTGAACCAAAAAGGAAATTATCCGGAAAATTTAAACTCATTAGTCAGGAAAAAATGTTGCAAGAAGTATTATTACGTAATGTGTATGTATAATGCAAATAAATGCAAAAATTCATTAAAAGCAAACGGAACGCCCGTGCCGGTTGCCCGGCAGAATGTATGCCGGGACGCTCCGTATTGAAACATTTTGAAGCTCTGCATTAATTCAATATTCCTGCAGACAACGAAACAGATAAATGAATCTGTATAACAAAATTTTTAATGAGCTGGAGCACTTGCTCTGTCTTCTGGAACATCCAGATAGAACCGGGTGCTTTCATCACCAATCATGAGGGTATAGTAGCCACTTTCAATAACATCATCTCCCATCTTGTCTGGATAGTACAGGTGGTCTTCGGGAGTGATCCTGAAAGAAACCGTTTGTGACTCGCCGGGTTCCAGCTCGATTTTCTCAAAATGCTTCAATTGCCGGACAGGGCGTGTAATGATGCTTACCTCGTTCCGGAGGAACCAGAGTACATTCTTCTGCCCTGCCATCGGACCATGATTGGTAACGATTGCTTCAGCAGTCAGATAATCATCCGGACCAATCTCTTCTGAATTAATCTGCAGATCAGAGATCTCAAATTCAGAGTAGCTCAAACCGTGTCCGAATTCCCAGGCTGCGGTAACTCTGTCGGTGTGCTTGTGATCATATGTTGTAAAGTGGCTTGGTTCAGCAGGATATGTGAATGACAGTTTTCCGCTCGGGTTGAACTTGCCGGATATAATATCGGCAACAGCTTCACCGCCCTTGAATCCGGGAAGTCCGGCAAACAGAATGGCATCACTGTTTCTTGCTGACTCCGACAGAACTCTCGGACGTCCGCCGACATATACAAGTACCGCTGGTGTTCCTGTTTCAAGAACGACATCAGCCAGCTCAAGCTGTTCCTCATAAAGTGTAAGATCGTTGATATCACCTATGAATTCGGTATATGGCTCCTCACCGAGTGCCATTATGATAACATCAGCACCCGCAGCCGCATCTTCAAAACGCTGCCGCTCTGAGTCGCCTTCTTCACCAATGGATTCCATAAGGATAACTTCGGAATCACTGAAGGTACTGCTGATGCCGGTATAGATGGTATGGATGTCATCCGGGTACATCTCCTCCGGACCTCCCTGCCACTCGAGGGTCCAGCCACCGCTTAAATCTCTTTTCGAGTCTGCTCTGGGACCGACAACAAGTATCTTCTGTGTTTGATCGATATCAAGCGGCAGAAGGCCGTCGTTGTTTTCAAGCAGCACGAGCGACTCGCGTGCAGATTGCAGAGCTTTTTCTTTATGCTCTTCGGCACCTACCAGATCAAAGAAGTCGGTTGTGGGAAAAGGATTTTCAAAAAGTCCCAGCTTAAACTTGAGCCGCAGCACTCTTCGTACTGATTCATCAATTCGCTCTTCTGTCAGTTTACCCTCTTCTACGAGCTCTTTCATGTGGTAAACAAAGTCGAAAGACTGAGGCGTCATGCTGACATCAATGCCCGCTTTGATGGCAAGATAAGTTGCTTCTTTTTCGTCAACCGCTATATGATGATAATGTTCCTGCTGGAATCCGACCTCATCAAGCTGAGTCAGTTTGATAATATCCGCCCAGTCAGTAAGTATGACGCCTTCAAATCCCATTTCATCTCTGAGCAGGTCGGTGAGCAGGGGTTTGGATGCATGTACGGGAACACCGTTCACCTCTCCACTGTTGACCATGACAGTTTTGATACCGGCATCAACAACAGCCTGGAAAGGCGGGCGATGAACTTCCTGCAGATTTTGCCATGACAAGTCCACCGGAGAACGGTCGTGACCGCTCAATGGTGTTGAGTATGCAATAAAGTGCTTTGCTGTAGCAGCCATTCTGTGCGGGGCAACACGGTCTTCACCTTCGAGTCCTTCCGTATATGCAGCGCCGAGAACAGAAGCCAGGTGGGGGTCTTCCCCGTATGTTTCATAAAACCTCGCCCAGCGTGGATCGCGGCCAATGTCCAGGACCGGTGCAAAATTCCAGTGATGACCGAGGTGCGCGGACTCAAGTACAGTGATTTTTCCCATCTGGCGGGACATCTCTGTGTTGAAGCTGTTGGCCAGGTTAATGTTATGTGGAAAAATGGTGCTTTCAAGCAAATAGCTTGCTCCGTGCATGTGGTCGATTCCGTATATCATCGGAATATCGAGCCGTGATTCCTCAATGACAATTTCCTGCAGCTCGCGTGTGAAATCATACCACCGTTGGGGTGTATCGGCAAATCCGTTCAGGAAAGATCCGATCTGATAGGTTGCAGCTACATTTCGGGCTCTTTCAGGGTCCAGCTCTACTTCATGCTCTCGATCAGTGTTGATTTCTGAAATGTTGATCTGAGTCATCTGCCCGATTTTTTCTTCCAGGGTCATTCGTGAGAGCAAATCCTCAACCCGGTCCTCGATTGGAGCTTCCGGATCCTGATAAACCATGACATCAGAGGATGCCCGGCCAAAAGGGTATACCAGCGCCAGACCGACGATCAGCACCGGTATTATCAAATAGTAACGGTAAGAAGAATGTTGTTTCATATCATTATTCATCTTGGTGGGTAATTATTTCAGTGTAAATATGGAGTCATGTGTATTGTCTCCCGCGTTTTACTTGCATGCAGTGCGGTTTCGCCGGGGTACAACATTGATTTGCCTTGTAATACTGCTGCTGCTTGTGCTTGAATAATAATGCAAAAAAATGAAATAGTAAAAAATATTGCACTGTTAATGAAAAATTATTGTATTGCCGGTATTGCCAGCTCGGTGGATGACCGGGTAGATTTGGGGTTTTGGGTGAAAATACAATTTCTGTCGAAGTCACAGTTGTTGCACATCGGTACCTATCCTGTGCTTCACGGTATAAGTAACAGTAAAATAGTGCTTAGAGGCTTTTCAGGGCAGGTGCGCGCACCAGGTTCGGTTATCTGGCCGGCAGGATGGAACGTGCTCTCATAGCAGGAATTATCATTTTATGATGAAAAAAAATTGCATTGTTTGCGCCAAGATTAAAAATTTTGTATATATTGGTTAAGAGTGAGCCTGCACTGAGATGAAGCACCTGGTGAATGTTCTGGAAACGGGATTATCATCAAAAAATGGCCGCTCCTTTGCTCTCCGTGCAAAAGATTCAAAACGGATTATGTTATTACGCTACCTTAATCAGATAAATCAAAAATTAAACCAGCATGCACAGATACAAATCATTATTACTAATCTTAATTGCGGTGATGCTAGTCGGTGCTGTTAATTATGCCGATGCACAGACCGTAAGAGGTACCGTTGTTGACGCAGAAACCGGTGAAGAGCTGATCGGTGTCAACATCGTGTACGAGGATACCGATATTGGTACGGCAACCGGCACTAACGGCGAGTTTTCACTTTCTGTTCCGGAGCTGTCGGGCACCCTGACCTTCCGCTATGTCGGTTTCGTTACAAAAAACGTGGAAATTGACGGACGTGAAGAGATCACTGTCAATCTGGAACCCGATATCATTTACGGTGAAGAAATGATCGTTGTCGGTTATGGCTTGCAGCAGCGAAGCCTTGTTACCAGCGCTATTTCACGTATGGAAGCCAGAGAAATTGAACAGGCTGCACCGCTGCGCGTCGAGCAGGCACTGCAGGGAAGAACTGCAGGTGTAACCGTTATGCAAAACTCAGGCCAGCCGGGTTCCGGTGCAACTGTCCGGATTCGTGGTATCGGTACTACAGGTGATGCCGAACCTCTTTATGTTGTAGACGGGATGCCGGTTGGCGGCATTGACTACCTGAACCCTGCTGACATTCAGTCCATAGAGGTCCTCAAGGATGCCTCTGCTACTGCCATCTACGGTGCCAGGGGTGCCAACGGAGTTGTGATGATCACAACCCAGGAAGGATCACCCGGACCCATGCAGGTCAGCTACAACGGCTATGTCGGCTTTCAGAACCCCTGGAGAGAGACAAACCTGCTGAACGCTCCGGATTATATGAAAATCATGAATGAAAGTTATGCCAATGACGGGCGAACTATTCCATTTCCTGACATCGATGACCGAATCAGTGAAGTAGGGCAGGGTACAGACTGGCAGGATGAGGTGTTCTTTTACAATGCTCCGGTGACCGATCACACGCTGCGTTTTTCCGGAGGTTCGGAAACATCCACCTACTCCGCATCCATGTCATACCGGCAGCAGGATGGTATTGTGGCTGAAGGCAAGTCCAACTTTGAGCGACTTTCTTTCCGTGTTAATTCGGATCATACCCGTGGCCGTCTCAATTACGGGACAAGAATGACCTACACCAACAAGACTACCCGCGGTATCGATCCCAACGAAGAGTTCGGCGGCATCATGGCACGGGTCGCAAATATCGATCCGGTAACACCGGTGTATGATGAAGACGGTAATTTTGCCGAGTCCCCCTATGCATCTCAGGAAGTTGTCAATCCGGTCGGTGCTATCGATATCATCAATTCCGAATGGAACGAAAACAAATTTGTTGGCGGTGTCTTCGGTAACTTCAACATCACCGACAGGCTGAGTGTTCGATCAACGCTTGACCTTGACCTGGCTTATGGTGACAGCCGGACATTCATTCCGATTTATGATCTTGGAGGAAATGAGTCCAACAGCACGACTACTGTGAGCCAGGAACGGAATGAGTGGTTTACCTGGCAGACAAGCCACACGATCCGCTACCAGGATCAGATTTCTGACCACAATTTCAGTTTGCTTGGCGGATTTGAGCTTTTGGACTACCGTAACGAGTACCTCGGCGGAACAGCCTATGACCTGACCATGGAAACCTATGACAATGCATGGCTTTCTGTTGGCACAGACGAAGAAAATCAGACCAATTTCGGCGGTCAGGGTATTGAATCGCTGGCATCATTTTTCGGCCGGGTAAATTACGATTACGACAACCGGTATATGTTTGAAGGTGTTCTGAGGTTTGACGGTTCTTCCAAGTTCGGACCTGATAACCGATGGGGAACGTTTCCTGCCTTCTCACTTGGCTGGGTTCTCTCCCGTGAGGATTTTCTCAAAGATAATGATTTCATCAGCTTTCTTAAGCTTCGCGGAGGCTGGGGACGTAACGGAAGTGACAACATCGGACAGTTTACCTACACCCCGCTGATTACAACACACGCCGGCTACGGTTTCGGGATGGATCCGTCTGTAGTAACAGGAGCCTATCCTTCACAAATTGCAAACCCGGCTCTGAAATGGGAGCGCTCGGAACAGACGAGTGTCGGACTTGAAACGGCATACCTGGATCACAGGGTATATTTCAACCTTGACGTTTACGACAAGCGAACCAAAGGCCTGCTCTTGTCCGCTCCGATTCCAGCGTTTATCGGAAATGCTCCTCCCACAATCAATGGCGGGAACATTCAGAACAGAGGAGTTGAAATCGAGGCCGGATACCGTCAGATCCTGGATGACTGGCAGTTCAACTTCAGCCTGACGGGTACCATCAACCGCAATGAGGTTACCTCTATTGACAATGAAGAGGGACGACTTTTCGGAGCCGGCGTTTCCACTGCTATGGATCATGTGGCCATGGCCATGGAAGGTGAGCCGATTGCTTTCTTCTGGGGATATGAAACGGCAGGAATTTTCCAGACTCAGCAGGAAGTTGAGGACCACGTAAACTCCGAAGGTGAAATAATACAGCCCGATGCGCGTCCCGGTGACCTGATCTTTGTTGACCAGAATGATGACGGTCAGATTACTGATGAAGATCGTGTCAAAATCGGAAATCCCTATCCTGATTTCACGATGGGTCTCAATATTGACATCGATTTCAGAAACTGGGATCTGAACATGTTCTGGTACGGGTCATTCGGCAATGACATTTTTACCGGTGGAAGACGACGCCACGATCTTTCCATGCCGAACTGGCAGGATGATGTACTAGATCGCTGGACCGAAGAAAATCCGTCCACTGATCATCCAAGAGTTACAATCGATGATCCGAATGGAAACTATGTCCGACCATCCGATTTCTTCATTGAAGACGGATCATATGTGAGACTGCGAAATATCAGCCTTGGCTACACTCTGCCCGGCAGCTTTACGGACATGATAGGTGCAAGCAGGCTGAGAGTGTATGCAGCTGCGCAGAATCTGCTGACATTCACCGGCTATTCCGGACATGATCCTGAAATCGGCTCCAGCTGGGCGCTTGATGTGGGTATCGACCGTAACATCTATCCGCAGGCCCGCACCATCACCATGGGTATCAACCTCGATTTTTAATCATTAATTCAAAGCTGTTATGAAAAGACTAACGTTAATTATTACTCTCTTTGGCCTGTTGCTGCTTTCCGGCTGTGTTGATGATTTCCTTGAGCACACGCCGCCGGTTGAGCGAACCCAGGACAATTTCTTTCAGTCTGAAAGGGATGCCCAGCAGGCCCTGTTCGCCGTCTATGAAGTGCTGACCTTCCATCATGGACGAGACAATCAAGGCTTTCACCCGTTCGATCTCATCTCCAATGTACTTTCGGATGATGCTTTCGGCGGTGGATCCGGTCCGGGTGACCAGCCTGAAATACTCGAGTTCAACCGGCATAATATTTCCGTAACCAACGGTAAGGCTCTCGGAATCTGGTCTGACCGCTTTACGGGAATCTACCGGGCAAATTTGCTGCTCGACAATATCGATGATGTTTCTTTCGACAATGAAGAGACCCGGGCAATCATGGCTGCAGAGGCTCGCTTCCTGCGTGTTCTGTTCTACTATGACCTGGTTCGCTTCTTTGGCTATGTTCCGCTTGTCGAGCGGCCGCTGGTAGCTGAAGATATCCGTATCCCCCAGGACGATCCGGACGATGTCTACAATTTCATGATTACCGAATTGCTGGATATCATTCCCGATCTTCGTGATAACATCCCGTCCAATGAGATGGGAAGAGCATCCTCATGGGCTGCGAAGTCCATGCTTGGCCGTATTTTCCTGTACCACAGGGATTATGCGCAGCCGGTGCTTGGTGTCGGCAACCCGCCGGTAAGTGAATCCGAGGTAATTGGACACCTTGAAGATGTGATCAACAACAGCGGTCATGAACTGCTGGATGATTTTGCTGATCTCTGGGGCACTGACGGAAACAACAACAATGAGGCCATTTTCTCGGTTCAGCACATCGAAACCTCATTTGGTGACTGGGGCTTTCTGAACGGATCGATCGGCAACTGGGCATCCCAGATGACAGGTCTGCGTGGTGTCGGTTTTCATCCGGAGTATATCTCTGGGTGGTCTTTCCAACCCGTAACAGGCGACCTGGCGGAATCATTTGATGAGGATGCAGATTCACGCTATTTCGCGAGTATCCTGGATCCGGTTGAGGAAGGAGTAAATCACGACGCAGACGGAATGCATCAATGGCGTGGATTCGCGTTCAAGAAGTTTTATCCTCGTCGTGCTGACCTCCCATCCGTCAATCTAGAATTCAACTGGCCTTACAACCGTCCGGTTATCCGTTTTGCGGATGTTCTTCTCATGGCCGCTGAACTCGGAGCATCCGATGCCCAGAACTACTTCGATCAGGTCAGAATGAGGGCTTACGGCGATGACTTCGAACAAATTCCGGTCAATCGTGAGAACATCATGGAAGAGAGAAGACTGGAGTTTGCCGGTGAAGGAAAAAGGTACTGGGATCTTCTCAGGATGGGTCTGGATACCGCCGCGGAAACAATTAATGCACGTGCCGACGGTGACATCCGGATTGAATTTCGGACCGAACGGCTGGGTTTGCTGCCGATTCCACAATCCGAAATCAACCTTTCGGACCGAACACTTGAGCAGAACCCCGGCTACTGATTCAATTGACTAACCTGTGACCCCCGGGAAATATTTCCCGGGGTCACAGGGATCTTTTTTTGTTCACCGGAAGGCATGCAATCTTTCCCCGGACAAAACTATTCATACATCAACAAAAATTACTATTTTTAGAGGATTACTAATGTATCGTTTTATTTTTACCGTAATAATTGCAGCATTGCTGCCCGTATCAGGTTTGTTCGCACAGACCACTAATAATGTATCTGAATCAAATTCTGCAGGACCGGATGGCGTCGTCATTGCCGACACCGTTGATGATGAACCCGAACCGGACCTGACCCCCGTATCACTGCCTCTTGATTTCGAAGATCAGGATATCAACTGGGATAATGTATTTCTGGGCTTTGAAGGCGCCCACGTGGATGTCATTGAAAATCCGCACAAAGATGAAGATAACGACAGCGACTATGTAGGACGCATGGTAAAGGATGCTGTAATCTACTGGGCAGGAGCATTCTTTCTTGTAGACGAACCATTCTATTTTGATGATGAAAATTATACCATCAGTATGGACGTCTGGTCACCCCGCAGTAATGTCGGGATCAATTTGAAAGTCGAGCAGTTCGATGGTGAAAACGAGGTTGATGCTTTTGCAGTGACTTCAACCAGCGGAGAGTGGGAAACATTGACATGGGAATACAGCGGCGCCAATGTACTTCATGACTGGGATCAGATTACCATGATATTTGACTTCGATGAAGGCCAGGACGGAGATGGCGGCGAGGACTGGACCTGGTACTTCGACAATCTTGAAGTCAATGCAGCTGACCCGGATGCCGAAAGACCCGAAGGCCCTGCTAATCCGGAGGATTTGCATCCTGTAACACTGCCGCTTGATTTTGAAGATGAGGATTACAACTGGAATTTCGCCTTTTTTGGATTTGAAGGAGGATTTGTCGAGCGCGTGGAAAATCCCGATCAGTCAGACCGCAACAGCAGTGACTGGGTAGGAAAAATGATTAAAGGTGCCGGACCTTTCTGGGCAGGTGCATTCACACATATTGATGAAAGTTTTACCATAGATGAAAATGCCCCTGCCATATCCATGAAAGTCTGGTCACCCAGAGAAGATGTTCCCATATTGATGAAAGTTGAACAGCAGGATGGCGAGGCCGAATATGAAGTCGTCGGTAATACCACAAAAAGTCAAGAATGGGAGGAGATGATCTGGGATATGTCCGGTGCCGGTTTTGAAACCGAATGGGATGTGGTAACCTTGATTTTCGATTTCCAGGAAAGTGGTGTAGGAGACGGTGGCGAAAGTTCAACCTGGTATTTTGATGACCTGGAAGTAAACGTAGAATATCAGCCTACCAGCATTGATGAATCCGGTGACCTTACACCGGCGGCATTTAATCTCGAGCAGAATTACCCGAACCCGTTCAATCCGGAGACACAAATCCGGTATGAAGTCCCGGAGCAGTCTGAGGTTACGCTTGAAGTATTCAATCTGATGGGCCAGCGTATCGCTGTTCTCGCCAGTGGCACACACCAGCCCGGGCAATATACCGCATCATTTGATGCCAATGACCTCGCCAGTGGCGTGTACATTTACCGCCTTCAGGCAGGCTCATTTTCACAGACAAAAAAGATGATGTTTGTGAAGTAATTTGGTTTAACAATCATCTCGATTAAGCGCTATCTGATTAAGCATACAGCAATGGCAAATGTGATACCGGCAATGACACTGCCGGTATCACTTGTTTTTTTATTAGACTGCGAACTGATACAACAGCACATTAGAGATGCTCAAAGAAATCTCTGAATCATTGTGCATGGACTGTGTTCCGGCAAACAGAATCGAAAATCTCTGTATTACTAAACTTTTCATACCATGTCATTTCTCAGGATTTTTTTATGCATTTTTCTAATAGGATTTATTTCCGGCAATCTCCACGCCCAGAACTGGGAACTCGTCTGGTCCGATGAGTTTGACGGTGAAGAACTGGACGAGTCAAAGTGGTCTTATCAATATGGAACCGGAGCAGCCGAAGGACTCACCGGATGGGGCAACAATGAGTCACAATACTACACCGACCGGGAAAAGAACATTTTTGTTGAAGACGGAAAACTCCACATTGTCGCCCGCGAAGAAAATTATGGCGGAATGGATTATACCTCAGCCCGGATCCGAACCATCAATAAGGGTGACTGGCGGTACGGACGTTTTGAAATTCGTGCCAAAATGCCCGTCGGACAGGGGATATGGCCGGCCATATGGATGATGCCTACCGATGATGTCTATGGCGGATGGGCTGCCAGCGGCGAAATCGACATTATGGAATACCTCGGTCATGAGCCCGACAAAGTTCATGGCACCCTGCATTATGGGGGCGGATGGCCCGATAATGTGCATACCGGTGATTATTACCAGCTTGACGAAGGCACATTTCATGATGATTTTTACACATTCACCCTTGAATGGGAGCATGGTGAAATGCGCTGGTATGTCGACGGGGAGCATTACCAGACACAGGATGACTGGTACACCCAGGGGCACGATTTTCCAGCGCCCTTTGACCAGAGATTCCACATGATCCTGAATGTCGCCGTTGGAGGTAACTGGCCCGGATATCCGGACCATACTACCCAGTTTCCCCAGGAAATGATCGTCGATTATGTCAGGGTGTATCAGGATGCCGATGCCGATACACTTGTGACACTTCCGGTCAATTTTGATGACCAGTCGGTTAACTGGAGCGAAGCCTTCAGAGACTTCGACGGCGGCAACTTTTCCGTTGTGGATAACCCCGCACCCGATGATGTGAATGACAGCGAGCGGGTAGGTAAAATGGTCAAGGACGGTGGTTCGCATCTGGGCGGATCGGAATTTATGCTGACAACTCCGTTTACGTTTGATCAAAATAACGACCATGTCACAATGAAGGTCTGGTCACCACGCGAAAATGTACCCGTGACCATCCGTACCGGCCAGTCCAATGGTGATGCCACATTTGAAGCTACAGTCTCAACAGAAGCAAGTGAAGAGT
>Ga0207421_10000025_pt1 | contig 147479 bp, 112 predicted proteins | sample SodLakKL_010_SED_4_FD_187542 | JGI IMG/M metagenome (GOLD analysis project Ga0207421, IMG submission 187542) | Alkaline sediment microbial communities from Lake Tanatar, Kulunda Steppe, Russia - 8KL_010_SED (SPAdes) (version 2) | ecosystem: Environmental > Aquatic > Non-marine Saline and... | reverse complement strand
AAACGGAGTTTACGATTGCTGCAAATGGTTTGAATAGATTGTTTCAATCCTTGTTGTGTTGGAAGTTGCGCTGAAACGGGAAATGGATATTATAGCGTGAAGCCAATTAGAAGGTTTCAATCCTTGTTGTGTTGGAAGTTGCGCTGAAACACGTTAATTCTTTTTATAACATGATTTTCAATTAAAAAGAAAAAATTTTTATTAACTAAAATGTTATTTTCCCTTAATGTCAAAGAACGTTTATGGATGCAATCAGTCAATTTTTCGTAACTATAAGTGTGTGCATCTGAGTTATTTATGGCCTTTTTCATAGTGGTTAAAAATAAATTGCTGAACGGTAACTATTTTATACAGATATTTGTATAAGTGCAGCCAATGCATCGGGCTTTATGCCTTGTAGCTTTTGGAAAGTAGTTTTTTCCAATTATTTGATGAATGTCCATAGCACATTTTCTAACTGTTTGTTTATCATTTTCATTTATTTCCACATCAACCAGCTTGTTTTTACTGCGTACGTATACCAGATATCCTTTCTTTACCGGCATTCCAAAGTTGTCTTCTATCAGTAATGCGTAACATTGCAACTGGGTCTTGTATGTCAAATATACAAAATTATCATAGATAGCAAATTTATAGTCCAAAGGAGCCATTGTGCCGTCTGAAAGCTCCAGAACCTCATCTACCCTGCCTCGCAATAATGGATTGGTAAGGTATTGGTCAAGGTATTTATTTACAACACCTATTTTACGGCGCAGATAGTCTTTATTTTGTTCGAGTCTTTCGTCGTGTAACTCTCGGCCTTTAAGCACTTTGAAATTTTTTTCCTCATATTGTGGTATGCTTAGCACGTATTCAAAATAAATAAACCGTGGACAGTATTGGTGTTGAATAATGTGTGACGGGGTTAGGCTTATCATAGGAAAATAGCATTAAAAAAACAAAGCTTTAACTTGATCCGTTACAAGCTTTTTGTCAAAAGCCTGTCCTATCAGTGATGTTTGTTGTAATTCATTTTTACTCATTGGGAATATATATACGGAATCTTTTTCCTGATTGATAATATCGGTTATTTGTAATTCCAAAGTATCTTTTTCATTATCTTCCAGTGTTCCCAGAAATACCGAGAATTGCACGCGATATAGGCCGGCCTGCTTACAAAGCTTGGCTACTTTGTTGCGAATCTTATTTTCTTCAATATCATACAATACCCAAACTATCATCTCTACTTTTTTTGTTAAACTTTGAGTAAGGGATTATCATAATCTTCGTAATCTGATTTGTTGTAATCGGTTTTTATAAGGGAATTTGCAAAAGCATGAGCATCCATTTGAATTGTATTGCTTCGTGTTTGGTTACGTCCACGGTATCTGATAGTGTCTGTATCAAAATATTTATTAAATGAATCTACAAGTAATTCTTTCCCCTCTTTGTTGAGAGAGAATCCGTTAGTAATAGGATCTGTATGTGATTTTTTAACCTTTTTAGCTGTAAATAATCTGAATACCAAAGAGTCGCAGTAAGTTCGGTAGGGTTCAATATAGTCATATACCAAGCTCAGCTGATTGTAGTCATCACGGTGCAAAAAACCCAGATAAGGATCTAAACCGGCAATTATAAGGCTTTTTTCAATTTTTCCGTACAAAATTCCATAGGCGTAATTTAAAAAAGCATTGAAAGGGTCTTTGGCTGGTCGGCTGCTTCTGCCACTAAAACGATATGTTTCAGGAAGTACATAACTCATCACTTCAAAATACAAACGGCCTGATGTGCCCTCCAGCCCATGAATAGTATCAGATATACTCTTAACATCCGTACCGTCTAGTTGACAAAGACTGATATGCAGGCTTTCCATTTTTTCAGTTTTCTGGTCCAGGTAATCTTTTATTCCCGTTCTGTGTTTTTTTAATCTTTTTACAAAATCAATTTGATTTTCCATTTTTGTTCCAACCCATTCTTTCACCCACTTTAAGCCGGTTTTGTTCATACTTGCTTCCAGTTGAGCTTTTCTAATACGGGTAGTGCTTCCTAACTTACTGTGCCATACACGACCCAATGGGTGTCCGTTATAATCAACAAAGAGAATATCTACATTGTATTTTAAGGCGAGTATTATTGCATCAGTGCTAATGGCGGCACTTTTGGGCATTAAAATATTTGACACCTTTTTGGCTGAAAATAAGTGCTTTTTGTAGTTCTTTTTGTTTTCATCCTCTGGAATACGTATCTCAAACATTTCATCTTTTACATGGACGTAAGTTCCGTATGTGTCTATAAAAATTTGCATAACAATATTTTAAAAGGTTGCCCAAGCTATTAAATTCTTAAATCATTTTTTAACTATAATTTATTCAATAGTGCCAAACCCTCTGGATACACCCTTACCTATACCTATGCCTCGGGGAAGTAATGCATTAATTACAAAACTGCCGCTAAAGGCTATCATGTTGTGATCTTTAAACTTTGTAGTTTTTTCGAAGGGTTTAATTATAGCCATAAGGCGCTGATCTTCATCTAAATGGATATCAAGGCCTTTGAGTAATGACAATACATTTCCTATCAGAATATTCTGTAAGATTTTTATTTTTTCAGCTTCATCTGCTTTTTGATATATTCGATAATTACTCTGGTTTAATGCCATCCATAAAGTTTGAAATTTATATTCATATAACTGGTTGCTATAACCTGCTTCAACATTAATGTTGGAAATATTCTTGTTTAAAACATCATACTCTTTCCCGTCAATTTGCAGTTTTTTTATTTTCATAAAAAGGCTCGTAAGAAGATCTGATCCTTCATTAAGCGCAATAAGTGTCGGTACTTTATTAAGCACTTTGTATTGAACAAGAGGATATCTGTAGCGAAGTTCTCCTGATTCATAATGATTGTGTAATAAAGGTGAATGTTCTTTGAATAACTTTCCAAAATAGCCACGTAATTTATGTGCATCCCGAGATTGAAGGGAAATCTCAGGAAACTGGATGCGGGTTAAGCTGATTGACTGCATAATGCTGAAAGTTAAAACATTATAATTTTGTCGGCATGTTCATCTGTTCGGTTGAAGCCGGTTTCATTATTATAATAATATGGATATTCTTCAGGTTTGATCCATAATATATTTTCTGTTATCCTCTCTTCATTCATTAGTTCAATAGCTTTAGAGAAATATTTCGGCACGGAAATTATTCTTTGGTGAAAATCAAGTTTATAATTTGTTTCAAATTCTTCTTTTGATATCTCTCCCCTTATAAGAGTCTTAAATTTTTCCCTTGCTATCCGACCTTTTTCGTCTTCGGGCGCTTCTACGAATACTGATATTCCGTATTTTTTCTCTTCAATAATGCTGAAATCTTCTATTGTTTTATCCTTTGTATTGTTTCCACTGCTCCCGGGGTGTGCATACTTTAAAGATTTCATTGCATTGAATATTTCCTTTGAAAGAGAAAAATCACACAACTCTTCTTTGGTCACTTCATTAAAATATTCTTCAACAATTCTTTTGTAATCCTTTTCTGGAATCTTAACGGTGCCGCTAAGGGCTTTTTCTGACTGGATTGCTGTTGCAGTACCATATATTGTTTTACAGTCTCCGAAATTCACAACAAAGAGTGGTGCGCCTTGCCGGTCAAAGGAGTTTTCCCTGTTAATTCTTCCGGCAACCTGAATAATTGAATCTACAGGTCCAAGGTCTCTGTATCCTGCATCAAAATCAAGATCAACACCGGCTTCAACAACCTGGGTGGAAACCAATATGCAGTTTTTTTCCGGCAATGAATTTTTTAACCTATTTATGGTTTGGTGCCTTTGGATAGGAGTTATATTTGTTGACAGGTAAAACAGCTTAATATTTTTTTTATCAGAATATAAGGCCTTTAATTTTTCGAAAATTTCTATAGAACGATTTACCTTGTTAAGAACAATCAACCAATTTTTATTATCCTCCCAATTATTGGAAAACAATTCTAAAAATGATTCATTATCTGTCTGCTTATCAAGCAATGGAAATATTGTTGTCCGGTTGAAACACCGGAAAACTTCATCGGCATTTTCAAGCAAAGGTATCGGTTTTAGCGCTTCCTCATCAATTTTTAATCCCAGCACTTCTTCCATTACTTTGAATAATTTCGGCTGGGTCGCAGTCATTATTAAGATCCTTGCGTTAAGATATTTGGACAGGCTGTAAAGTGCTGCACTAATAACCGGTATTTTTTCAAGGGAAAGCGTTTGAATTTCGTCCAGTATTATTATTGACCCTGCATAATGGTGAAATTTTTTTAATAGTTTATTTCGGTTACCAATAAGAGTTTCAAAAAATTGAACAAAAGTGGTTATTACAACATCACCCTGCCATGTATCCCATTCCATCTTTTTTTGCTGGTAACCTTTTTCCTCATCGTTCCATGAAATGTGGGTTTCATTTTCATTCCCGAATATATCGGCGTATTGGTAATGAGCCAATATCCTGCATTGTTGCAGTGTTTTGGTGTACTCTTCATAGGCTTGCTCGATGATATTTATGAACGGTAGCCCGTATATTATCTGGGGCAGGAAACCTTCATTATTATGAATTTTTGCTCTGAGCCTCAGGACAAAGTCCAGCGAGCTCATAGTCTTTCCTATGCCGGTTGGTGCAGTTAGGGTGAAAATCCGTTTATCCAGTATGTCTTCCCGGTTAATTTTTTCAACAACTCTTGCCCGTACGTAATTCCTTAATTCATTTTGAGAAAACTTGATTATATCACCTTTGGGAATAAAAGGGTCACCAAAACCCTTTCTTTGACTGACACTATTTTCATTAATCTGCTGGGGAATATACCTTGCAGCAGATGAAGCATCAAGTTTGTCAGCCTCTGTTAATAAGGAAAAAAGATAGTTTATTATAAAATACCTTTCTATCGAAGGATTTTTACGGATTATCTTCTTATATTTTGAATAAAGTTCGCGGGCTTCGACAAATTGGAACTTTGTTTCATCTATTTCCGGCAATTCTCTTTTAAGATCATTGAAGTTTAATAAACTTTGAGTTTGCTTTTCAAACATTTCGGCTTCTTCATGACCATTATAATGATCAGGCCACAATGCTTTATCAAAGTTTATAAGATTTCCATGATGCAACCGAATCAAAAAGAATGCAAGCAGTCCGGCTTCAATATCATTATTCCTGAACAAAATGTAGGCGATAGTTGCCCCAAGAGATGAGTGTCTTTTGAGGCGAGAGTCCGTTTGCTTATTTTGGAGTAAATAGTCTTGAAAATAGCGGGTGTATTTTCCAAAATCATGAAGCAGGCAAACTTTCTTAAGAACATTAATTAACTTGTCAGTTCTTTCAAAATTTATTTTGCCATAAAAATTTTCAGAAGCAACTTCCTTTACACTTTTCAGGTGATGTATCAGATATTTGCTTCCAATACTTTGCCCGTTTTTATCATGACTGCTGTGAGAGTAAACCTGCATATTCTAAGAACTGAATTGTTTCTGTTTCTTTTGATTCGGAGGTAACCTTAAAATAATCTCCGGTTAATTTTACCCTTAAAGGGAATGGTTGTGTAGCAAACAAAACTCTGTTCATTTGAAGCAGCTCCCGGTTAAAATTCTCAACAAAATCTGCCGGCATTAACTCTTCTTCAATGTGATTGAGTTTAAAAGAAATATTCTCATCAAATTCAATTTCTTCAATTTGATCGCTGTTTCCTGCAGAATCCAGCTCAACCCACTCATTTTTTGCTTTTATTTGATTTATTTCTTTGTAGTATGTAACTTTTGAGACGGAAGCTGAAAAATTTGCAATGCCCAGTGATAAATTAAAGGTGGGCTGAGTGTTCAGAAGATTTTTTTTGATTCTTTCAAAAACCTTCTGATTCCCGGCAGGATTTAAGTATATGCGATAAATAACCTTATCTGAAGAAATATTTTCTCCGGTTACAATTTCAAATGGGGTTTGTACCCGCCCCTTTTGACCCCGAAAATCGTCTTGTGATTTAATCATCAACAAATTCAAGCGATGAAATGACTTTTTCAGATTGCTCATCACCCGGATTCCAACTTTCAGGTTTTCAGAGTTAAAGTCTTCATAATAAGAGTCTTTTTCCTCACCGCAAATAGCGGCAAGAATGCCCATAATAGTGGTTCTTGGCGGAATTGCATAGCTCAGTGCTGTATTGTTTCCGTGGAACTTCCTGAAATGAGCAAACTTGCCTTCAATGTCAAATGACAAAATTTCCATAAGGTTAATAATTTAGCTTTAAGTCATTAGCCTTGTTAATTTTAATATCCTTTATAACAGTGCCTTTGTTTTCTTTTATTAATTCCTCAAGGTTGGAAAGGTTAAGCTCCAGATCAGAATATTTTCTTACCTTTTTAAAATCACCAACATCCGGCTTTGGTTCACATTTAATATAATTCCTTAAATCCCCAAAATATCCGTTATGATATCCATTATTATAAGTTATTTCCAGGTACAATTTGGGATATTGGTTTACTTTTGATCTGGTAGGCAAAGAAGGAATTGCATTCCAGATACCATCCCGGAATTTTTGCATATCATCATATGTCATTCCTGTATATTTGGCTGCCGGAGCATTTACAGTTCCGTTAAATGCAAGTAGGCTGTAGTGTATCCTGTGGTCCTTGCCAAAAGTGCTGCTTTCATCCCACATAATTGTTACAATAGAGTTTGATTCAACGGGATATACTTTATTCAGGCTATACCCCCAGTTGATCTGAACAGGACCGGTATATGCCTGGGTAAATTTCTCAACTGCAAAGGCACTTCCAAAAAGTCTTATGTCCAAAAAAGTATCCCGTACTAATTTATCCAGTATAAAAAAATTAAGTTTTTTATTGCCGGCGCTTTGAAGAGCTTTAAAAACACCCTCTTTATCTTTCTTTTTGTTTACTATTTCAAAGAAAGCTTCTTTCATTTCATTATTACCGGAGAAAAAAGTTTCTGCACTTTCAGGATCGGACAATAATTTTTCTACTACAGCAACAAATTTAGTATCAGGCCTAACTTTTGTTTTTTCTTCCATGGATACAAAAACATCATATCCCTGTTGCATGAAATAATCACGGATATACCTTTTTAGCCTTGTATCAGTTACAAGGTTGGTGTTGGTGTCATAATCCATTCTGGGTTTGTTTTCCTGGTCTGGGTCACCGTTTGGATTGCAGTTGATTGCTTCGTAAATAAAAAGAAAATCGCTGTTGTTTTTAATAGGTTCCATTTTTATAATTTTTTTATTTAATATTGTGTTAAACCAAAAGAGTATCCAGCCATTAAGTAAAAAACATTTTGCTCGGGGGGTAACGTCCAGTTCTTTGGATTAAAGTGTTCCCTGAACCTTGCAAAGTCCCATTCTGTATTCTGGTGAATATTGTACTGGATTGTTTTTTCAGCCAGGTCAAGACTGAGACGGGTTATGGCCTGGGCGTCCATTCCGTTAAAGTTAACCTTGTTCAAAACAGGTTTGGATTCATGGCCTTTTTTATACTGGGCGGTTGCAACTGAATTAAGTACACGCCCAAGATAAAAAATTGCCTTTTCCTGCTCACCGTATTCCATTTTCTCAAAAAATGATTCAACCCGCTTTTGAAATTCTGTTTTGTCTTTTTCGGGCATTTCGGTTGATTTTAATTCACTGTTTTCCATATTTATCAGGTTTAATTTTTTTAAAGCATATATCAAGGCAGAATATTTAAATACTGCATCTTTTACTGCAAAATCAAATGAGCCGGTTGGTAGAATATTAGTAAAGGCATTATTTCTTTCAAACCGGTGACACAGAATTAACTGAATAAAATGATTGTACAGTTTATCTGCGTCTATTGGTCTTTGTTCAAGCAAATCTTTGAAAATAACAAGCACATCATTTTTTTTCTCTTCCCGCACAGGTATCATGCGATATACCGATTGAAGGTTGAAACCATAATTGCCCCCGATATATCTACGAAATTCAACTTGAGTTTTGTTAAAGGTATCAATGATATTTTTTAAGTGAACACTGTTTACATCTTTGATATGGCTGATAATTTTAAATGAATTACCATCTGATTCGAATCCTATATAATTTAACCAAAATGGAGAAGATTCGGGAAGTTCTTTTTTAATAGCGGTGTCCAGTTCCTGAGCTTTGAAAAGCATTTCTGCCGATCTGTCAATAAAAAGCTCTGTTTCTTCCAAATCAAAATTGTTTAATTGCCTGTTAAGAAAGGATGGTACAATAATGTGAGGAATACCTGCAATTCGTACCTGCCAATTGTTTAAAACATAAGATGAGGCTTTATCAAGTGCTGAGATTGTTGAGGGGCTGGCATTGAAATTTTCCGAAAAATCGGAAAAATCTTGTGCAAAATTTTTGGTGGTGGTTTGAAATATCTTATGAATATTATATCTGGTTGCAAAAGCCGGCGTAGTTATTTGATCCGAGTGAGTTCCTTTAATATAATCAAGTCCTTTTCTGGCTTTCTCCTGAGAACAGAATTTCCTCGTAAAGAACTCATCAAATCCTTCCAGGTCACGCAAATTAGTTATACTTCCGTTTTGAATCTGCCCGGACCGGACTTTGGAATAATACATAACTATTTCTTCATTTGCAGGCAATTTAAATTCTTTATTTAAACGGCTCAGATCTAGCTGGTCTTTTTTAGATGAAAGGGAATGAAAGATATCATTTAATGCCTGGTATAATTCAGTGTTGACAAGGTTTGGATCAAGTTCTGCAATAGCTTGCATCATGGGAGGTGTTTTGGAGTTTTCTTTACCAAAAAGGGTTTCTTTCAGCATACTAAAATTTTTATGTTCTACCGACAGGGCGCATTTTTTACCCCTGGGCCCCCAAAGCCCGGTGTTGACATAACGGAATTTAACCGGTGAACTGTCAGGATAAAATATCTCCATTTCTTCGGTCAGAAATTCAATTTTTTTGTCAATACAGTCAAAAAGGATTGGGCAGACCCACCGGCTTTTTTTATTCTCTCTGACTTTCGGTTCAGTTGTTATCTTTCCCCATTCTTCCTGACCCTCCAGTAATTGTTCTCCGATTTTTACAAGTGTGTTGAGCATTGTGTTATTTGTTTTTGTAAGAGATTTTAATTTTCAGGGCTAATCTCAAAACTTTCTCTCCCCCATTACTTTCATAAGGTAGCCTTTGAATGTGTTGGGCTCGAGAATTTCTATTTCGTTTATCAGCCCAAGCACGAAGCGGCCGACACCTTCAAAACCGCATACCCAGCCGTCAAACAAATAATTGCGGTCGTCAATTTTTGTTACATACTCCCCAGCTAGCGGAAACTCCTCAATTAAGAGATTATATGACCTTAAACCAAGCATCATTTTTACAGGTGTTTTTTCCGGTCCGGAGATCCTGAAAGGATCGACTTCCATGTTGCGGTGCAGTGAAGAGTACTGCCAGTTTTTGTCATATATTTCCACCCTGTTTATACGCGATACCCTGAAAAGTTTGTTTTCCCGGTCTTCCGGATCGAAACACCACACGCAGATGTAATTATAGGTAAACTTGTATGGCTCAACTAGCCTGTCACGTATTATTTTACTACTGGATGAACGGTATGAGCGAAGCACCACCTGCTTTTGCTCTTCGATAGCTTTTATGAGAATATGCACGTTTTCCGACTGTTTCTTGTTTACTACCGTGTCTGCCACCCTGTGAAAATCGTATATTGAATATAGTTTTTTAAAGAGATTCGCTTTTATCGGGGTCTCATCACAAAGTGAGTGTATTGCCTGGCTTAAAAGATAAGCTTCTTCACGGTTGAAATGAAGCAATTCACTTATATCCCTTCCTGTCCCGTGTTCCTTGTCCACGCGATACCGGTCGTTTTCTTTGTTTACAACCAGCCCTGCATCTCTTATTGTATTCAAATACCTGAAGGCGGTCCTTCTGGATATTTCTGCCTTTTCGGTGATTTCATCAATTGTCCTGCCCTGCCGGCTGTTAAGGTATAGAATTAATTCAAGTAATTTGCCCAATTTATGATGCGAATTCATGCTGAATTATTTTGTTTAAGCAATATACCTAATTCTTTGCAAAATAGGAAAAGGTTTTATTTCAGTTTTGTTAACTGATATTTTTTGTGTCACTTTTTGTCACAGTTTTTTTAATCTTAATGATTCAATTTGCAATGAAAATTAATTATCAGCTTTTTAAATATTTTATAATTGTTTTTTTAAAGGCTTTTACATCAATGGGTTTAAAGATGTGCTCGTCAAATCCGGCTTCTATGCATTTTTGACTTATATTTTTACATGCAAAGGCAGTTTGAGCGATAAAAGCTACAGAGTGATTTTTACTCCTTATTGTATCAAGTACTTCAAATCCATCTGTATCCGGGAGCCTTATTTCGGTTATTACCAAATTTATAGAGGGAGTTTTCATAAATTTGTTAATTGCTTCCTTTCCGGAGGATGCATAAATTATTTCCGTTTCGAACTCTTCAAGTAGTGCGCAAATTAGGTAGTAGCAGGTTATATTGGGGTCAATAAACAAAGTTTTCATTTGTGGAATTTTGTTCTTTATGGCGGTTAGAGGAAGATGAGATTTATTTTTGACCGTTGCGTCCATTATAATCAAATATTTTAATCAAAACTAGACAGTGCGGATGTCAACTAATGACACTTAAAAGAAAAAATTGACCGGCACTGCCATTTTGTTTAAGCCTGAATTTTTTTTGTAATTATATAAGCAATTTGTTCTGGTTGTGGTTGAGGCCATTGTTCCTGCCTGGTTTATTGTGATTTGCTTATATTTGCCCTGTGCTTTAATATTTATAATCAAAAACCATCTTGCTATGTTTCTCGGGGAGAGATTAAAGGAGCTGTTCAATATTGAAGTCTCAGAGGCAAAGGAGCATCAGGGGGATGTCGATTACAGCAATCTTATATATGAGCTGACCGGTACCGGGGGCAGAAAGTATATCCTGAAAATATTCGACGATCCTCAGGAGCTTGCCCTGGCTGAAGAGGAGGCAAGGATTTGCGGTGAAATCGCCCCGTTACTTTCTTTCAGGGTGCCTGAGACTATTTCAGGTGCAAATAATGAGCTTTTTTTTGATACCCCAAAAGGGAAGGCCAGGCTTAGCCCCTTTATCGGGGGGGATTTTATTATGGATACAAAGCAGACTCCGGAGATTATGTTATCCCTTGGTGAGAAAATAGGGGAGCTGGACAGGCAGCTTGAAAAAATTGAAAGCCCTTTGATTGAAAGCCGGAGATTACCGTGGGATATAAAAAATGCCCATTTCAGCTTTGACAAATCTTCTCTTATCAAAGAGCCGGAGCTTAAAAGACTGGTGGATTACTTTTTTGACAGGTTTCACCACTTTGCCTGGCCGCGGCTTCACAGCCTGCGCCATTCGATTATTCACGGCGACCTTAATGATCACAATATTCTTGTAAAAGACGGGGAAGTGGAGGGTTTTATAGATTTCGGCGATTCGGTATGCTCTGCCCTTGTATGCGAGCTGGCGGTAGCATGTGCATATATGATGATGAACAAAAATGAGCCGGTAAAAGAGGTGCTCCCTCTCATTGAAGGCTATAACAGGGTTCTCCCTCTTAAAAGGGAGGAGATGGAGATCCTCCCTGAGCTTATAACCGCAAGGCTTTGCATTTCTCTTTGCAATTCGGCGGAGAAAAAGGAAAAGGGCCTTGATAACGATTATGTTCTCATAAGTGAAAAACCTGCACGTGATTTGCTGGAGAAATGGATTTCCCTTAATCCTCTCTATGTAAGAGACTCCTTTTTGGGTGCTGCCGGGGTTGCTTCAGGGGGAAAAGCCCCGGATGGGGGAGGTTGCAATGAAAGAGAAGCCTGTAAAAAAATTGCGGGAGAAGAAAGAAAGGATATAAAAGAAACCGGTCTGAAAGGGGAGAGTGAGCCGGAGAGGGAAAGGCTTCTTGAAATCAGAAGAACCCGAACGGGCAGCTCGCTTTCTTTGCATTATGATACACCGGTTTATATGAAGGAGGCTGCATTTCAGTATATGTACAATGCCGAAGGTAAGACTTTCCTTGATACCTGCAACAATATCCCTCATATAGGTCATTGCCATCCGGCTGTCTCGAAGGCGGTTTCAGTCCAGTCGAGACTGCTTAACACCAACACGAGGTATCTTTACGATTCTTTTGCCGAATATACCTGCAAGCTGCTGGAGTTTTTCCCCTCTTCACTTAATAAGGTTTTTCTTGTTAACTCGGGTAGTGCAGCTACCGATCTGGCTATAAGGATGGCCTGTATATGGAGTCGCAGAAGGCATCTGGCGGTTCTTTCACACGGCTATCACGGCAATACTCTTGCGGCTGTGAATGTGAGCTCCTATAAGTTTGACGGCAGGGGAGGGGAAGGAACGCCGGAAAATGTGATTAAGCTGCCTCTGCCGAAGCTTTTCAACGGGATGTACGCCTCGGGGAAGGAATATGCCGCAAATGCAAAGAGTGTGCTTCAGGAGTCTGTTGCAGACGGGAACAGACCTGCCGCTTTTATTGCCGAGCCTGTTTCCGGGTGCGGTGGTCAGGTACCTGTTGCACCGGGGTATTTTAAGGAGATTGAAGCTTTCCTGAAAAAGAACGGTATTCTTTTTATAATGGATGAGGTGCAAACCGGCTTTGGCAGGCTTGGTGATCATTTCTGGGGTTTTTCGATGCATGGTGTTACCCCTGATATGGTCATACTAGGCAAACCTATGGGAAACGGTCATCCGGTTGCAGCTGTTGTAACTACATCTGAAATTGCGGATGCCTTTGATACGGGGATGGAATTTTTTAGCTCTTTTGGAGGCAATACGGTTTCATGCAAGGTTGCAGGTGCGGTTATTGATGTAATTTGCAGTGAAAAACTGCAGGAGAATGCTTCCCTGACAGGGGGGTATCTGAAAGAGGAGCTCGGTGGACTTAAGAAGCGTTATCCCCAAATCGGGGATGTTAGGGGAGAAGGTCTTTTCCTTGGAGTTGAGCTGGTGGGTCAGGATCTTAAACCTGCCACGGAGCTTGCATCAAGGGTAAAGAACGGATTGAGGGAGAGGTGTGTATTGGCTGCTACCGACGGGCCCTTCGACAATGTGATCAAGATCAAGCCTCCGCTTTGCTTTAACAGGCAAAATGCAGCCCATTTCATTGATGAGCTTGAGAGGCAGCTGAAGGACCGTTAAAGCTATATAAAGGTTATATGCCCGAATAATCATGTGTTTACAAAGGGGTGGCGGGGGAAGAAAAAACTTTGATAAATATTTATACCTTTGAGGTGTTTTTACCCCACCTAAAATGTGTTCAAATGCAGGAAAAAATAATTATTGTAGATTTTGGGTCTCAGTACACTCAACTGATTGCCAGAAAGGTACGCGAACAAAATGTTTACTGTGACATTTATCCATTCAATAAAATCCCGGTTCCCGATCGCAGTGTTAAGGGTGTAATCCTCTCCGGAAGCCCTTTTTCGGTCGGCGATAAGAATGCTCCTTCCGTGGATTTGAGCGGGATAAGAGGTGTTGTGCCTGTGCTTGGCATATGTTACGGTGCCCAGTATATAGCCCGTCAGGAGGGCGGTGTTGTTAAAGCCTCTCCTTCCCGTGAATACGGAAGGGCTAATCTTGAGTATATTGATGCTGACTCCGACCTTTTTGCCGGGGTCAGCGAAAACAGCCAGGTATGGATGTCGCATGGGGACACCATTACCAGGCTTCCACAAAATTATAAGATCACCGCAAGCACGGCTGAAGTTAAAATTGCTGCATTCGAGATCGAAGGTGAACAAACATACGGAATACAGTTTCACCCCGAGGTATATCATACCACCGAAGGAAAGCTGATCCTGAAGAATTTCATTTCCGATATTTGCGGGTGCAGGCATAGCTGGACTGCCGCTTCGTTTATCGGATCAACCGTTGAGGAGCTGAAAAGCACCCTTGGTGATGATAAAGTTGTGCTGGGCATATCGGGAGGGGTTGATTCGACTGTTACGGCGGTGTTGCTTCACAAGGCCATTGGCAAGAACCTGAACTGTATTTTTGTGGATAACGGGTTGCTGAGAAAGAATGAGTTTAAAAAGGTGCTTGATTTTTACAAAAAAATGGGTCTTAATGTTAAAGGGGTGGATGCAAAACAGAAATTCCTTGACGTGCTTTCCGGGGTTTCAGATCCTGAAGAAAAGCGTAAGGCTGTGGGGCGCGTATTCATAGAGGTTTTCGATGAAGAGGCGCGCAAGATTAAAGATGTCGGTTGGCTCGCCCAGGGAACAATATACCCTGATATTATCGAGTCGGTTTCCGTCTCAGGTCCGTCAGCCGTCATAAAATCACATCACAATGTAGGGGGGCTTCCCGAAAGAATGAACCTTAAGGTTGTAGAGCCTCTTAAGCTGCTGTTCAAGGATGAGGTGAGAAGGGTGGGTAAAACCCTTGGAATTGATCCCGAATTGCTGAGGCGTCATCCTTTTCCCGGACCCGGTCTGGCGGTACGGATTGTCGGGGAGGTTACCCCGGAAAAGGTGAGTATTTTGCAGGAAGTGGATGATATTTTTGTCGGTGGACTAAAGGAGCACGGATTGTATGACGATGTATGGCAGGCTGCGGCAATACTGCTTCCCGTGCAATCAGTGGGGGTTATGGGAGATGAGCGTACTTATGAGAATGTGGTGGCGCTCAGGGCGGTTTCCTCAACTGACGGGATGACGGCTGACTGGGTGCATTTGCCTTACGGCTTTCTTGGTAAAATATCCTGCAATATTATAAACAGGGTAAAGGGTGTTAACCGTGTGGTTTATGACATTAGCTCGAAGCCGCCGGCAACAATTGAATGGGAATAAGAAGCGCTCTTTTGCAATTTTTACTTTTAAAGGGCGTTAAAATCGAATTTTTTACGTTCAATAATAGACAGGCCGAAATAAATTCCTGAACTGTTTATTGTTTTGGATTTTTTTTTGAATGAAGTGAAAAAAAGGATATTGGTCAATTAAACTAAAAATTTATATAGATGAAGCGTATTTTATTTGTATTTCTGATATTGTTTGTTTTTTCCGGCCAGGTTGTTACCGGTCAGCTTTTTAATGAGCGGGTATACAAGTTAAGCAGGGTGCTTAATGCCATTGAGAATTTTTATGTTGATTCGGTTGACCAGGAGGGTATGGTTGAGCATGCAATTAAAGAGATGCTCAAAGAGCTTGATCCTCATTCGGTTTACCTGAGTGAAGAGGAGGTAAGGGATATGGAACAACCCCTTGAAGGGGAGTTTGAGGGTATAGGCGTCCAGTTTGATGTACAGAACGATACCATTGTTATAATTTCCCCTATTTCAGGGGGGCCTTCTGAAGAGGTAGGCATACAGGCCGGTGACAGGATAATTGAGATAGAATCTGAGGATGTTGCCGGCGTGGGTATTTCTACTGAGGATGTGAGGTCGAAACTTCTCGGTGACAAAGGTACCGAGGTTACTGTAACCATAAAACGCAGGGGGGTGGACGAACCTCTTGAATTTACCATTACACGTGACAAAATCCCGATCCACAGTCTGGAGGCTGCATATATGGCCGATGGTCAGACCGGCTACATTCGGCTGAATCGTTTTGCTTCTACCACCGAAGATGAGTTTAAGGAGGCGGTTGAAAAGCTCAAGGGAAAAAATATGGAGAATCTTATCCTGGATTTGAGGGGTAACAGCGGAGGATATCTTGAGCAATCCATCAAGATGGCCAACCATTTCCTTGAGGGGGACAAGAAGATAGTCTATACCGATGGCGCCCATGTATCCCGTGAAGAGCATAAATCCACCGGCGAAGGTGTTTTTAAGGACGGCAGGGTAGTTGTTTTACTGGATGAGGGATCCGCTTCTGCAAGTGAGATTGTTGCCGGTGCCGTGCAGGATTGGGACAGGGGAGCTGTAATAGGCAGAAGGTCATTTGGCAAGGGACTGGTGCAGCGTCCGGTTGATCTGCCTGACAATTCCATGATCAGGCTTACGGTGGCCAGGTTCTACACACCTTCCGGAAGAATGATCCAGAAGCCTTACGAGGAAGGACATGAGGGGTATATGAGAGAGGTTTTTGAAAGGTTTGAAAAGGGTGAGACGTTGACCCGTGACAGTATAAAGGTTGATGATTCATTGAAGTTTGAGACTCTCAATTCAGGCAGGACTGTTTACGGGGGTGGGGGGATTATACCTGATATTTTCGTGCCTGTAGATACGGCAGTTTACAGTGATTATTACCGCGATATGGTCAGACAAGGTGTTTTCAACCGTTTTGTTTTCAACTATATTGACAGCCACAGGGATGAGCTCAGGCAATGGGATTTTGAATCCTTCAAAAGTGATTTTGAGATTACAGATGAAATTATTGAGGAGTTGACCCGTCATGGGGAAGATGTGGGAATAGAGTTGAACAGGGAAGAACTTGAAAAATCAATGCCGTTGATAAAAGTACAGATAAAGGGTTTGATAGCGCGCGACATATGGGATATGAGCGAGTACTTCGAGATAGTAAATCAAAGGGATGAAGCTTTTAAGAAAGCTCTCGAGGTTATAAATGATGAAAGACAGTACCTTGAAATGCTGCAAAAGGCCAATAATTAGCCTTGGGAAGGTTTATTCGCATAAATATGATTTTATTAACTAATATTCAGCAAGTTAATGCAGTATGTCAATTAAATACATTTCTTTTTTCCTGAATGAACCCCCATGTTTAATAATCTTGTTTTGTCTGCCAAAGGCTGATGGGGTTCAGTGAAAAGGTAAATATAAAGTTGATCAAAAGGGGCAATGATCCGCTGCGGCCAATGAAACCGCAGAGGCGGCATTGCCCCTTTAATATGTTGAAGGTGAAAATATGAGCACTGATAAAGAGAATTTTGAACTGGTTGCCAAAACATTTCGCGGGCTGGAGGAGGTGCTTGCCTCGGAGTTAAGGGAGCTGGGGGCAGAGAATGTAAAGATAAGGAAACGGGCTGTTGTTTTTGAAAGCGACAAGGAGCTGATGTACAGGGCCAATTTTCATCTGAGAACAGCTTTGCGCGTACTTAAGCCTGTTTTCAGTTTCAGGGCCCGTGACGAGGATCAGTTGTACAAAGAAGCATATGAGTTTGACTGGACTAAATTTTTATCAAATAAAACAACTTTTGCAGTTGACGGTGTTCTAAATTCTCCTTATTTCAATCATTCACAGTATATCGCCCTGAAGGTTAAAGATGCTATAGCCGACCAGTTCAGGGAAAGAACCGGGCTCAGGCCCTCGGTGGATACCGGCAGTCCGGATGTGCGATTAAATCTTCACATATCAGGCGATAATTGTACAATTTTGCTTGACAGCTCCGGAGAGTCGTTGCATAAGAGGGGGTACCGGACAGCAGGTTATACGGCACCCATAAATGAAGTGCTGGCGGCCGGACTGGTAAAGCTGACCGGATGGAGGGGGGAGTCCAACTTTTTAGACCCTATGTGCGGTTCGGGGACTATAGTGCTCGAGGCTGCAATGATGGCTGCCAATATCCCGCCGGGGCTGTATCGTAAGGAATTTGGCTTTGAAAAATGGGGTGATTTTGACCCTTCCCTTTATGAAAATGTTACAGGTGAGGAGTTGCCGGAAAGGGATATAAACTATAAGATAATAGGCTCCGATATTTCTCCCGGGGCTGTTAAGATTGCCCGTGCAAACGCAAAAAATGCTTTTTTGCACAGAAAAGTTGAATTCAGGATCTCTTCAATCGATGATTTTGTCCCTCCAGAAGGAGGAGGTATCGTTGTTGTCAACCCGCCTTATGGTGAAAGAATTAAAAATAATGATCCTGTTTTTTTTCACTCCCTTATCGGAGACAATCTCAAAAATAAATATGCAGGCTACCGTGCATGGATTTTAAGCGGCAACACTGATGCGATTAAGCATGTTGGACTAAAGCCTTCTAAAAAGCTTGTTTTGTATAATGGTCCGCTTGAATGCCGTTTCCATGAATTCGAAGTTTACAGCGGCAGCAAAAAACAAAAAAAGAATTATAAAACATAAAGGCCGGACTCTCTTGCTTTGCTTATTTTACAGGTTAATTCAGGGTGCGAAAAATTTGACGAATGATTTGTTTTTTTGCTTGAATGGCCGGTAATGCTGATGTTTTTTCACAAAAAATTATTTTTAGCACTCTTCAGAAAGGGGTAAATATTTTATAAAATTATTGTAATTTAATTTTATTGTATATTTTTAAAATTATTTTTGTAGAAACAATCTTGTGTTGTTTTTTGTAAACTTGGGTGCTTTTTTAAGGGAATAATGACATTCGACATTCAGCAAAGCTATCGTGAAATGAACAAAGGTGATGTGCTTCTTGCCTATAAGGGAAGCATAAACAGCGATTTGATAACAAATGTGCTGGATGTTGTTGAATCAAAACTGGAAGAGGCAAAAAGTGTATCAGCCGTTAAAAAAAAGGTTTACAGCGTTCTGGTTGAGAGCCTTCAAAACCTTTATCACCATATTGAGGACCTGCCCGCTGACATGAGGGAAAAATATGAAAAAAGATTCGGAATACTTGTTGTTTCAAAAATTGACAGTGTATACAGGATCTCAACCGGCAATTTTGTGAGCTCAGAGAAGGTCAATCAGTTGAAGCAAAAAATCGACGAAATAAATTCCCTCTCAAGGGAAGAATTGAAGGATATGTATAAATATGTGCTGAATCACAGAAAGATAAGTGACAAGGGGGGCGGTGGACTAGGTTTGATCGATATTGCAAAAAAGACGGGGAACAAGCTGGAATATAATTTTAAAAGCTATAATAAGGATTTTTATTTTTTTAATTTGAATATATACATTTCAGAATTAAACTGATTCTGAAGCGGTAAGTTACCCACACGTGGGCATAAACGGGAAAAAGGTTGTAAATTATAATTAATATTTATTCGAATGGAGCCTATTGTAATGGAAGGATCCCATAAGACACCTTCAGTGAGATTTGATGCAGACAAGGGAATTATCGAGATTAAGGGGCGCTCAATCCCTGAAAATTCAATTGAGTTCTATAAACCCATGATAGAATGGCTGGAGGAATATTCACGCAACCCTGCAAAGCGGACAGTAGTTAATTTTCAGCTGGAGTACTTCAATACTAGTTCTTCGAAATGCATACTTGATCTTTTCAAAAAACTGGAGACCATCCACAAGCAGAACAAAAACGTCAATGTTAACTGGTATTATGAGGAAGATGACGAAGATATGCTTGAGGCAGGAGAGGATTACGAATCGATAATCCGCATTCCTTTTACAATGATAGAGCTGGAGGAGTAAAAAAGGTTTTACAATCTTTTCTCTTCGCCTGTTTTGCTGAACGTTAAACTTGCCAAAAGTATATCCAGCGAGTCAATCCCTTTTTTAAACAGCCTGTAATAAAGAGCTGCCCATAGCATAAGTGTCATAAACCATATTACTGCAACATTTACACTGTATGTACAGTATTGCCGGCCTAAAAGATTTTTAACAGGCGCGTAAAAATGTGCTTTTATGAACATGGCTTCCGGCTCTCGATAAATGGGATCTGTTTTTTGATGAAGTTCTCCGTTGTATTCGACAATTCTGTCAATTTCCCGGGCATTTCTCACCTGCTCGCTTAGAGCTTCGTTGTGGTGGCTGTTTTTTCTTTCCATGAAATTTTGACGTCCTTCTTCGGTTTCAAGATATTTGTTAATGATCCTGTCACGGGTTGCGCTTGCATTGTTATATCGTTCAATATAATAGCTGTTTAGCCTGTTAAGATATTCTCTTGCATTCTCAAGTACTTGCGGGGTCAGGTTTTCAGGTGTCAGCTTTTGCAGGTCGCAGGGATACTGTACAGCGGGGTTGGCTGACAGCTCTTTGCCTATCTCATTTCGAAGCAGCCTCAGGTGTCTTTTAACGTTGCCGGAGTTATCGTTACCCCTGATATTTCTTTTGCAATAGTCTACTTTGTTCATCAAATCCCTTATCCAGAAGTTTCTTTTGTAATCGGCTTTGCTGATTGTTTTGTTGTAGGGGTAAAATTCGCTCTCATAAGGGTTTGCCTTGAACTGATATACAGCAAGGGCTTCGTAAGCCCATCTTGAAGTAATAACTTCACCGTAAAACGGTATGCGGTTGGGTGGCGAAATATCCGGGTTCATATCATCAAACTTTACTATAACCCCGCTGAGTATCAGCTGCGGTATAACAAGGAAGGGAATAAGAATGTATATGGTAATTACTGTTTTGAAACTGTCCGATATTATCAGACCCAAAATATTGGAAAAACACCATACACTGAACAAAACCAGCCAATACTTAAAAAACATGCCTTCAATCTCTATTATATAATTTCCTGCCATAACGAATAAAAAAGCCTGCAAAGCTGAAATTCCAAACAGTATGGATGTCTTTGAAAAAAGATAGCTTCCACGGCTCAGGTTAAGGAAGGATTCCCTTTTAAGTATTTTGCGATCTTTTATTATCTCTTCTGCGCTAACGGTTAAACCTGTAAATATTGCAACAATTACCGCCATGAAAATATAGACAGGTACATTGGTGTTCCCCGCAAATGTATACCCGGCCTGGTTGGTTACATTTATGTTGTAATATCTTATAATATATGAAAGCAGAAGGGCAAGCAGGAAGGGTTCTAAAAAATTGACAAGAATGTATTGCCTGTTTGAAAGTTTTGACAGTATATCTCTTTTGGCAAAAATGAAAAACTGTTTCAACCGGCCGGGGATTTTAAATGTAATTTCGGGCAGCATTCCGTATGTTCGGTTTTCTCCTTTTTTTTCTTTGCTGCTGCGTTTTCTGTAACGATCAGCCCATTCTGAGGGCGGGATCTTTCGCAAATGTGTCGGTCTGCCGAATTCATCCAGCACCTTGGTCTCAATAATACTGAAGATCTGTTCAGGGTTGACATTTCCGCAAACGTGGCATTCGCTTTCATTCCAGTTTGCATGCTGAACACACGATTTGAAGTACATTATCGAATCAACCGGGTCGCCGTTGTAAATAAGGTGGCCGCCTGTATCAAGCAAAAGCAGCCTGTCAAACATCTTGAATATGTCCGATGAGGGCTGATGGATAACTGCAAAAACCAGCTTTCCTTTTAATGCAAGCTCTTTGAGCAGGTCCATAATATTTTCAGAATCCATCGAGGAGAGTCCGGATGTCGGCTCATCCAGAAACAACACAGCAGGCTCCCTTATCAGCTCAAGTGCAATATTGAGGCGTTTGCGCTGCCCCCCGCTGATTTTTTTATTCAGAGGTGAGCCTACCCGCAAATTCTTTATTTCTAATAGCCCCAGATTTTGGAGAAGCCTGTTCACCTTTTTTTTGATCTCTTTTTCGCCTGAATTGCCGAAACAAAGTTTGGTGTTGTAATAAAGGTTCTGGTAAACGGTTAGTTCTTCGATCAGCATATCGTCCTGGGAAACATAACCGGTAAGTCCTTCAACCTTTTTTTTCTCACTGTATATATCTGTCCCGTTGATCAGTATTTTTCCCGAGGAAGGCGCCATATTGCCGTTCAGGGTATTCAAAAGGGTTGTCTTTCCTGAGCCGCTGGAGCCCATTATGCCTATAAGACGGCCTGATTTTTCAGAAAAAGAGAGCTTTTCCAATCCAGTTGCACCTCCCCTGAAACGGTATTCTATTTCCCTGGCTTCAAATATTATATCCGGTTTTTCCTGTGCTTTGCTGAATGAGCCGGTTATGTCACTGTAGTAAACGGGGTCAAAATTCCGGCTTCTAAGTGATGTGCCGGTGTCAAAGACATATACCTTATTTTGCAGGATTAACTGGTTATTAAGATATAATTCGTTTTCCCCGGCATAGCGCATAAGGTATATTTCAATATCGGGTATCCTTATTACGCGCACCCTGCCCTGGAGTCCCTTTCTGTATATGTGCCCAGCCCGTGAAGTTTCCGGTTCTTTTTTGCCGTCAATTACAAGCAGGTGCTTTGAGTCCGGGATATTGCTAAAAGAGTGAATTATAAAATCTTTGATCAGCTCCAGGGTATTGCCGGGAAAATTGAATATGCCGGCAACGGTTGTGATAAATGACATTTCCTGGGCGGTAATTCCGTTTTGACCGCTTTTTACAAACTCAAGCAGGTTTACAAGTACAATCAGTTTTTGCCGCCTTGTTAGTTCTTTATTTATTTGTGTGCAGATAGCCAGCACCCTTACGGAGTTTGACGAGGTTCTTTTGTCCGGGCAGGGCGACTTTTGAAGTTTTTGCAGGTGGCTGTTGTAGTAATTGTCAAATATTTTCAGGTACTTTTCTGTAAGCTCCCTGTTGAACTGTTTTATTAAAAACAGCTCAACAACCGAACGCCGGTCAGCCGAATCGCTTCCGGGGCGCCCGATTATTGCAAACAGCTGCATCAGGGCTTTCAGGATTTGTGTGCTCATGTCAGTTAGAAGGTACGTATGGCAGGCAAAAAAGTTACCGTTCCCCACCCGGCTTCAGGCGACAGGCAGAGGAAACGGTAGTAAGCTTCCGGGGAGGTGTTAGGGGAAACTTTATATATTTGTAAGCCTTAAACCAGCTTTTCAAGCCTGAACCTCTTGGTCAGTGTTTCCCCGTCGCGTTCTATTTGTAAGCTTATTTCCCTGCCTTCGCCGGATTTGAATATCCCCTGAAGCTCGCTTAAAGTGTAGTTAGATACGCTGGTGTTGTTAACGCTTGTTATCTGATCTCCCGGCTCTACTCCCGCACGGTCGGCCGGAGAGTTCGGACGCACGTAGGAGACCATGTATATCGGCATTTCTGTTATGGGATTGGATATTGTCATTCCGCTCATATCGTGCTCAAAAGGCCTGAAATACCTCAGGTTTCTGCGAAAGGTGATTTGCTCGTTTTGGTAATCGAATATCACGTTGAAACGATTCAGCACATCTGCACCCAAACTCCCGTGGCGGCCGTCAAGATCCATTGCGGCGGCGATCGAAGCGGAGTCGGGATAAGCAGCGATTACATTATCCAGTTTAAAAGTCCCGAATTCGAGAGCTTCAAGGCGACCCTTGCGACCGAAAAGGTCTCCGCTCAAACCGGAACCAAGGAGGGTACGCTCTGTGTCAACGGGGGCGGAAATTTCCTCGTCTGATCTTTCATCCAGCCAGATTGAATGGCTTGCCCCGGTGTCAATCATTAATCTGACGGGTAATTTTGTATTATCATCCTTTTTAATGTTTGCTTCAACATAGGGTTTGTTGTTTACAACATTTATAGGTTTAGTAGTCCATAAAGTCCTTTTCCACCAGCTGTACCTGTATTGTTCAGGATCGTGAAGGGTTATTCTTCTCGTTCCGTAGTTTATCTCAACAATAAAATCACGGAAAATATTAAAGCCGAAAATACCATTGATCTCCCTGCCCATCTGGGACGAAAGGTGAAATACATCCTCCTTTAATACATAAACCTCCTGGTTTTCACCTTTTATTCCTTCGAATTCAAGGGTGTTGCCAACTGAGTGGTAAGCCTCCAGAGGTTCGCCTTCTCCGAGACCCCTTATCCTGACATCGTCAACTGATTTAAGTTCCAGCTCTTCGCCTATACCGATCTCGGTAATAAGTGTGGTATTCACCCCGGTGTCAACTATGAAATGTAATACATCCGATTCATTAATGCTGACGGGAATTACAATAAGGTTGTTTACAAGCTCGAACCTGATGGACACCGAGCTCCGGCGCGGATTTTCAAAAAAAAGCTGATCGTCATGATCCCTCTCCTGAGGCTGGGCAAAGATATTTCCCTGTGCCGCAGAGAGCAGAAGAAACAAGGCTGCAAGTGGTGTTAAAATAGTACTGGGACTGATGCTTTGCCTTTTTATCATAATAACCGAAATATACAGATTTTTTAAAATAAAACTGACTTAAGGATATTAATATTATGTATTTACCACAAATTAAAAGACAACTATTTATATATATTGATGATCAAAATTGCTACTGACAAAACGACAGCTGTAAAATAATCTTGTGGGTCAAAATGTCAGTTAAAAACAAAAAAATCAGTTTTGGCAATGGTTTTGCCGGTAAAATAAGTGTATAAACATAGGTGGAATATAGACCCGAAATAATTAATGGTATTGATAATAAAGAAAAAAATATATTTATAATGAACCTGAACAATTTTACAATTAAATCACAGGAGGCTATTCAACAGGCTTTTTCCATTGCCGCAGGTTATCAGCATCAGGCTGTTGAAACCGGGCATCTGCTGAAAGCCGTTATAAATGCCGATGAGAATGTAATGGGCTTTTTGTTCAAAAAGCTTAACATAAATTTGGCCAACCTTGAAAAGGTTGTCGACCAGATGATTGAGTCATATCCGAAAGTCTCGGGCGGGGAGCAGTACCTGTCATCAAATGCATCTAAAGCTCTGCAGGCTGCTCTAAACAAATCGAAGGAAGCTGGTGATGAATTTGTTTCCCTGGAGCATCTTTTGATGGGACTTTTCAAGGCAGGCGACAAGGTATCACAGATGCTCAAGGATGCAGGGGTTGGCGAAAAAGAACTTAAATCAGCCATTGATGAATTGCGAAAAGGCTCTAAGGTCAACAGCCAGTCGGCCGAGGATACATACAATTCCCTTAACCGTTTTGCCATTAACCTTAATGAAAGGGCCCGGACCGGGAAACTTGACCCTGTAATTGGAAGGGACGAGGAAATAAGAAGAATATTGCAGATCCTCTCGCGAAGGACAAAAAATAATCCCATTTTGATAGGTGATGCCGGTGTCGGCAAAACGGCCATTGCCGAGGGACTTGCAAAGCGGGTGGTAAACGGCGATGTGCCGGAAAACCTCAAATCAAAGCAGTTTTATGCCCTCGATATGGGTGCTCTTATAGCCGGGGCAAAGTATAAAGGTGAGTTTGAGGAAAGATTGAAATCTGTGGTCAAAGAGGTGGTCTCCTCAGACGGTGAAGTAGTACTCTTTATTGACGAGATTCACACTTTAGTCGGTGCCGGCAAGAGTGAGGGTGCAATGGATGCTGCCAACATACTGAAACCTGCTCTGGCAAGGGGTGATTTGAGGGCAATAGGTGCCACAACCCTAAATGAGTACCAGAAATATTTTGAGCAGGACAAGGCTCTTGAACGCCGGTTTCAGGTTGTGATGGTTGATGAGCCGGATGTGCTCAGTGCCGTATCTATACTGAGGGGAGTTAAGGAAAAATATGAAACGCACCATAAGGTAAGGATAAAGGACGATGCAATAATATCGGCAGTTGAGCTTTCTAACCGTTATATAACCGACCGTTTTCTCCCGGATAAGGCTATTGACCTTATAGATGAGGCTGCATCGAGACTGCGCCTTGAAATGAACTCTGTCCCCGAGGAGATAGATGAGATAGAGAGAAAATTGAAACAGCTGGAAATTGAACGCGAAGCCATAAAAAGGGAAGGAGACAAAAAAAAGGAAGAGGAGCTTGCACGCGAGATCTCTAATCTTAGCGGGGAACGTGATAATCTCAGGGCAAAATGGGAGAATGAGCGTAATATTATTGACAAGATACAGAGGAAAAAAGAGGAGATAGAAAATCTCAGGTTTGAGGCTGAACAGGCTGAGCGTCAGGGTGATTATGGCAAGGTCGCCGAGATAAGATACGGAAGGATCAGGGAAGCTGAAACAGCCATTAGTGAGCTTCAGGAAGAGCTTAAAGAAATCCAGGCTGAAGAGTCCCTTATAAAGGAAGAGGTCGAAGCAGAGGATGTTGCTGAAGTTGTGGCCAGGTGGACCGGCATACCGGTTAGCCGTATGATGCAAAGCGAAAGGGAAAAGCTGCTTAAGCTCGAGGATGAGCTTCACAAGAGAGTGGTAGGTCAGGATGAAGCTGTCAAGGCTGTATCTGATGCTGTAAGGCGCAGCAGGGCAGGTTTGCAGGACCCTAAACGTCCCATCGGTTCGTTCATATTCCTGGGCACCACAGGAGTGGGTAAGACTGAGTTGGCAAGAGCTCTGGCTGAGTTTCTTTTCGATGACGAAAATATGATGACCCGGATAGATATGTCAGAATATCAGGAACGGCATACCGTGTCGCGACTGGTAGGGGCGCCCCCGGGTTATGTCGGATATGAGGAGGGTGGACAGCTTACCGAATCGGTCAGAAGAAAGCCTTATTCTGTTATACTCCTTGATGAAATCGAGAAAGCACACCCCGATGTGTTCAATATTCTCCTGCAGGTGCTTGACGATGGACGGCTGACCGACAATAAAGGCCGTATGGCAAACTTTAAGAATACTATAGTTATTATGACATCAAATGTGGGGTCTCACATTATACAGGAGAATTACGAAAAGATCGACGGTCTTGACAGGGATCAGATGTTTGATCAGTCACGCAAACAGGTGTTCGAGCTGCTTAAAAAGACCATCAGACCTGAGTTTCTTAACAGGATTGATGATATAATAATGTTCACACCGCTTTCTGAGGATGATGTAAAACAAATCGTGCAGCTGCAGTTTGAACAGGTAAGGGAAATGCTGCGGAAAAACCAGGTGGAGGTTGAACTGACACCCGAAGCGCTTGAGTTGCTTGCAGGTATGAGTTATGATCCGCAGTACGGAGCAAGACCGGTTAAACGGGTATTGCAAAAGTTTGTTCTGAACGATATGTCACAACGTATACTGGCCGGGGAGGTGGATAAGGAAAAGCCGGTGAAAATAACCACCGGGAACGGCCGGATCGTGTTCAGCAACTGACCTGTAATGTAGTTATTTTATCATATCATGCTCCCTGAACCATTCAAGGGCTTCCTTTACAGCTACATGGAGGGAGCTGCGGGGCAGGCCCAGCTCCCTTTCTGCTTTGACGGCTGAATAGTAATTGCCGGTACACAATACCCTCATTGTGGTAAGGGTAACTGCTGTTTTCAGGCCGGCAAGCTTTAAAAGGGAGCCACCGGCTCCGGCAATAAGCAAAAACAACTTTGGTAAAGGTATAAGGATTGAATTTCCTTTTGTAACATCCTTTAAAAGCCTGAAAAATTCAAGGTACTTCATGTTTTCCCCGGCCAAAAGATAGCGTTCGCCGTCTTTCCCTTTTTCCATTGCATTGCATACCCCGGCAGCCGCATCTTTGACCGGTATGAAGTTTTTTCCTCCAGGGGGGACGAAAACAAGCTTTCTTTTAAACCCCATCATTATGATCTTTCCCGAACCGGGCTTTGAATCCCATGGACCGATCATAAAGGTTGGGTTGACTGTTACGGCTTCAATACCGTAGTTTGCCGCGGCTTGTTCAACTATTTTTTCAGCTTTTATCTTGCTCACGGCATAAGGCAGGTCTGTGAATGGTTTTACCGGCGGGTCGGTTTCGGTGCCGGGTATTTTCATTGTGCCGTGACCAATTGTATTGGCAGTGCTTACGAAGACAACCCTTTTTATACCTCCATCCCTTGCAGCCTCCATCACGTTGTTTGTGCCTTCTGTGTTGACTTTTTCATTGGCTCTTCGGTCCATTGCCGGATCGGTTACAGCGGCGGTATGTATCAGCAGGCTGCACCCTTTTGAGGCCCGCGAAAGATGATCGCGGCAGGATATGTCGCCTTCATAAAGCTCAGGTTCTTCAGTGGGTGGCTTAAATTTTTTTTTGTCGCGCAGAAAGCCTCTTACAGTATATCCTCTTTCTATCAGCTCAAGTATTACATTGGTCCCCAGCAGGCTGTTTGCACCGGTGACCAGGACTCTAATCCTGTTTTGCCTGCTGCGGGCTGATGTGTGGGGCATGGGTATATTTTTTTGTCGGACATATCAATTTCCCTGGGGTGTCTTCTTTTGTTCCCCGGCGTCCTTTTTCATTGCCCTTGTCAAAACAGGCAAAGTGAGGCCTGAAGGAAGCAGCCTTATGGCGAAAAGACTGAAACGGTTTGGCCAGCTTGCACTAAATGACCCGCGATGTTTGAACATTTTGCTTATGGCAATATTTGCAACCTTTCCGGGTGATTCTACTCCCATCTTTCCAAGCGTACCGTGCTTGTTTATCCTGCCGGTCACATATTCATTTGTCCTCATCGGACCGGGATTGACAACACTTGCCGAAACCCCCGTACCTTTGAGCTCTTCGTTAAGCCCTTTTGTGAAATGGTTTATGAAAGCCTTGGAAGCGGGATAGATGGTTTTGTATCCTATGGGACTGAAGGCGGCCATACTTGAAACGTTCAGAATATAGGAGGGGGCGTTCTTTTTGAGATCCGGCAGCAATTGGTGGATTATCAGAACAGTAGCCCTGATGTTTAGGTTGATTATTTTCTCGATGTAGGAGACCCCTGTTTTTTCAAACTCACTGCTTCCGCCTATCCCGGCATTGTTTACAAGTATATTGACATTGTAGTTATTCTTTATGTGCCCTGTCAGCTCCAGAAGATTATTTTTAATTGTAAGGTCTGTTTCGAAAAAATCGGCTTTTACCCCCTTTTTTTTAACTTCACTGCAAACCTCCTCAAGGTCTTCATTTTGAAGTGAGACCAAAAGGAGGTTGAACCCGCGGCCGGCGAGCTCAAAAGCCATCTCCCTGCCCAGTCCCATACTGGCACCCGTTATAACTGCATACTTTTCCTCTGGCTCCCTGTAGCTCAAGTAAATTACTCCAAAATTAAAAACTCAAATTTAAGCTGTTCGGACAGACCAAAATGCGATGCAAATATATAAAGATTAGTTTTATAATGGCAATATAAATATTTTAAACTCGTTAGTTAACTGAACCAAAAAACTAAAATTATATGCTTAAAAAAGATTCAAATCTAATCAAGAAATTGTTTACTGCTGTAGCTTTAGGTTGCTTTGTTTTTTCAATTGGCGTGCATTCGGTGCAGGCACAACAAATGCAGCAACAGCAGCAAGAGGTTAGAACCGATTACTCCGATGAGGAGCTTGAACAGTTTGTCGATGCACTTCTGGAGGTGATGCCTTTGCAGGATGAGAGTCAGGAGAAGATGATTGAAGAGATCGAAGACCAGGGGCTTACCATTGACCAGTTTAACGAGATAATGGCCCAAAAGGAAAACCCCGAGGTTGAAGTGGAGGCCACCGAAGAGGAGCTTGAGGCTTTTGAAAAAGCTATGGAGGAAGTGCAGAACATCCAGATGGAATACAACATGAAGATCAACGGTGTTATTGAGGAAAATGAGATGACACCGGAGGAGTATGAGATGATCATTATGGCTTACCAGCAGGACACAGAACTTCGTGAGCGTATTGACGAGATGATTGCCGAAAAGGAAGAAGATCCTCCGATACGCTAAAATGCTGAGACAACTTTTAAATTTATTGTTTAGCATCATTTAGGTTATGTTAGGGCTGCCTCAAAAGGGCAGCCCTATTTTAATTTAGCAGGCCAGTGGTTTAAAGGGTAGCACTTTCCGACACACTTAATTTAGCAGGCCAGTGGTTTAAAGGGTACACTTTCCGACACACTTAATTTAGCAGTCCAGTGGTTTCAAGGTAGCACTTTTACCATAAATTATTACGGGCTGTAAATTTTGTATTCCCACCTTCTGATTGATAAATTAAATTTGATTATATTTAAAGTTAATATTTAATTGTGTGCCGGCCGGAATAACCGACATTGTAATCTTTTTTGTTTCAAGTGAAAAAGTTTGTAAGATTTGTTTTGAAGCTGCTGGCTGTGGTTGCCGCTGCAGTGTTAATGCTGGCGGTAATTCTGGTTTTATCCCTCAGGACAATACCCGTTCAGGAACATCTTGCAGAGAGGGTCAGCTCGGTGATAAATGAAAGGACAGGTCTGGATGTGGGGGCGGAAAGGCTTATAGTTCTTTTCCCGGGGTACGTGGGAGTTGAAAATTTGATCGTTGGTGCGTCAAAAGGTGACTCTCTTTTATATGCCGGACATTTCGGTGCCGATGTTAATATGTTCTCTCTCTTTAAAAATCGTGTTGAAGTAAAGGAGATCACAATTGAGGACCTTCATTTACGCCTCAAAAGGGAAGAGCACGATTCTCTTTTTAATTACGAGTATATACTGAAGGCTTTTGCTGAGGGAGCAAAAGAGGAGACCCGCCCCCCTTCTGAAACTTCAACATCCTGGACTTTTAGCGCGGAGGCTGTAAGGATAAAAAACGCAAAGGCCGGCTATGCAGATTATCTAACAGGAACATCAATTGAGGCAGGGATAGGTATGTTCACCTGTTTTATAGAAGAGATGGATTTGCCCGGTCAAATGCTTCATTTTAAAAAGATTGGCCTGGAAGGAACTTATTTCGATTTGACATCACCTGATGATTCCGGCCGGGAAAGGGAAAAACCACAAGAGGATCTGCATTTTCGCCTGAGGGATGTCTTTGACTGGAGCATAAAGGCTGACATTTTAGATATTGCAGGCTCCTTTTTTGCAATGAGAACAGCCGGTATAAAGGAGAATCCTGTAGCGGAAGGTCTTTTGACACAAGGTCGCGTTGGGGGTGAGCCTGCTGAACGAAATGTCTCTGCTGCAACTTTTAATCCTTCAGATCTTTCTTTTTCGGATATTAATGCTTTATTTTCATCAATAAAGGTAGCCCCTGATACGGCTGCCATGAGTATTGACCGTATGCAGTGGAAACTGGACGGGGGATTTGAACTCTCTGATATTTCTGCTGAAGTTGCAGCCGGCCGTGATCTGCAAATGGATAAACTGGTTATTGAGTCTTCCCATGCAAATATTGATGCCTCTTTTTCTGCCGGCATTAATGTTTTGGATTTCACTCCTTCAAAAACAGGCGATTTTCCTTTTAGTGCAACTGTAACACGGGGAGAGATCGACGGGGAACTGGCCCGGTTCTTCCCGGGCCTGGACGGTTATTTGGATACGGAAATGCCCCCCCTCTCTTTTTTGCTGGAAGCCGGCGGCAGAACCGACCGTATTGCTGTTGACAGGTTTTTTCTCGATGCGCCAGGTTTGGCGGGTGCAGAAACCGAAACTGCCTTTATTGAAGGGTTGTTTAAAGAGGAGGGACCAACCCTTAATATTCCCCGCCTTTCTTTTTGGGCTCATACTCCCGGCATTATGACTTTTATACCGGAAGGAGCGGTACCGGGGGGTATAGAGTTGCCCGACACCCTAAATGCAGTTGTTTCTTTCAGCGGAAACCGGCGTTCTTTCGGGTCTTACTGCAGAATCCTTACCTCTGCAGGTGATGTTGAAGCCGATGTTTTATATTTTGCACCTCAGGGTGAGATCCCGTTCTACAAGATGGCCGTTGATGTTACCGGTCTGAACCTTTATAAGCTTGGCGGAACAGAGGAGCCGCCCGGCAGGGTTGATGCTTCTGCCAATATTGAGGGTTGGGGATTTGATCCCAAAGAGATGGATTCCGAATTTGATCTTGCCTTGCACTCTTTTGAGCTCAGCGGATATGATTACAAGGGTTTGCTCCTGGATGGGAGCATAAGGGAAGGTATTCTTGGGTCGGCGGTTGAGTATGATGACGAAAACCTTTCTTTCTCTTTTGAAGGTGAGACGAATCTGACCTCGGAGGTACCCGGTGTCAGGGGTCGGCTGGACCTTCGCCATATGGATGCCCGTGCACTGAATTTTTCACAGGATCATATGATAATCCAAACTATTGTGGATGCCGATCTTGTGTTTAATACACCCGGCTTTGCAGAAGGCAGTCTGGAGATAAGCAATACTGGTGTGCATCATGAAGATGATTATTACTCGTTTGAATCTTTGATGGTCAATTCTGCCTTTTCCGATGGCCGTTACAGGGTGGATGCCGACTCCCCGTTTTTTGAAGCTTTATATGATGGCAACTTTTCTCCTGCCGGGTTGCCGGGGGTAATGTCAGGACTTCTCAGTGAATATTTTGAATTTGGGTTGACAGAGACTGAAGATATAACCCATGAAGACAAGAATTTTGACCTGAATGTAAATATTTACCCTTCACCGTGGTATACAGATTTTTTGTTTCCCGCGCTTGAGTCTTTTGACCCTTTTAAAATTGAAAGCAGATTTGACGGTGAAACGGGCTCTTTTTCCCTTTCTTCACTTATCCCCTTTGTCAGGTACGAGGGAACTGAATTGAGGGATTTTTCACTGAAGGCCCTTACAAGGCAGGAAACGCTTGATTTTTCCCTGTTCCTGCCTGAATTTGAAACCGGGGAGGTTTCTTTAAGGAATCTTACCGCCACCGGTGAGCTGAAGGATGATATACTCGGTTTTTCAGTCAGCTTTGATGAGACCGGCCATGATGATTGGTTTTCTCTCTCCGGCGCTGTGAGACCTGATGAAGGGGGCTTTGAGATGACATTTGACAGGGAAGCGGTAATGGGCGGATATATGTGGCGGATTGAGGAGGGCAATTTTGTGCGGTTTGGCGGGGAAATGCCCGTTTCAGGAAAAATATCCCTTGAATCGCAGGGTGCAAGAATTGACCTTTCGGGTTCCTACATTACCTCAAATACACCTGAAATCGACCTTGAACTGGGTCTTTCACAGCTGGATGTGGCGTTGTTCGGGCCTTTCCTCCCGGGTGAGGTTGATGAACCTGAGGGAATTGTTAACGCTAACATAATGGCAAGAGGGAGTATGGATTCACCCGAGCTGTCAGGTGACATCAGTTTTCTGGAGACCGCCTTTTATTTGCACTCGGTTAATTCAAGGTTTTTTATACCCGGGGATACGCTGCTTTTCCGGGAGGATAATATTATTCTCAGCAATTTTACTTTGACCGACAGTCAGGGGACAAAAGCGGAGCTAAACGGAAAAATCAACTTAAGGTCATACAATGATCCCCATTTCGATCTGGGATTGACTACCAGCAACTTTATGGCCATGGATGTGCCGCAGGGATATAATGATCTTTATTACGGCAGGCTTTTCATAGACAGTGATATTAACCTGAGGGGTGGGATTAATTCTCTTGTTGCCCGGGGCGGACTGAGACTGAACGAGGGTTCTTATTTCACTATGGTTGTTCCCCAGACGTTGCCTGATGCTATAGGAGACAGGGGAGTGGTGGAGTTTATACCCCCCGGTGAGCATCTCTATCCGGTCACTGACGCGGCGCCGCTGTTTCAGCCGGCTGCCCCTTCCGCCTTCAAAACGGATCTTTCAATAAACATTGAAGTTGACCCCGGAACGGATCTCAGGGTAATAATCGATGAGCTGGCGGGAGATTATATTGAGCTCAGGGGAGGCGGTGCGATAACCTATGGCACGGATGCCCGGGGACAAACCTTTCTTTCGGGCCGCTATGAAATAGCACGGGGCAGCTACCGGATGAGCTTTTATGATCTGATCAGACGCAACTTCAGTATACAAAAGGGAAGCAGTGTTGTCTGGACAGGGGATCCGATGGAGGCGGATGTCGATATTTCCGCCTCATACAGTGTGCGAACCTCCCCTCTGGAGCTGATGGCCCATCAAACCGAAGCGGCCGGCCGCGATCCGGCAATGATGAGGCACTATCCTTTCCAGGTACAGCTTAAAATGAGGGGTGATCTAATGCACCCGGAGATAGAATTTGAAATAACACTCCCCCCCGAACACCGGGATGCAATGGATGGCATGCTTCAGGCCAGACTTGATGAGCTCAACCGTGATGAGTCACAGCTGAACAAGCAGGTATTTGCTCTTCTTACACTTGGGGGATTTATACGTGAGAGTCCGTTTGCCACAGCGGAAAGCGGGGCCGGACTCACCTCGGCTGCAAGGGCAAGTGCCAGCCGGGTTCTTTCACAGCAGCTCAACAGGATGTCCGGCCGTTATATAAGGGGTGTTGATCTTAATTTTGAGGTGGAATCATATGAGGATTATGCCCCGGGTGGGAAGGCGGGTACGACAGACCTTCATATGGAGGTTTCTAAGGATTTTTTTGACGAAAGGATGAGAATAACCGCGGGGGGCAATATTGAACTTGAGGATGAAAGAAGAAGACAGCTTTCTCCGGGCGATATTGCCGGGGATTTCTCACTGGAGTACCTGCTTGCACCCGACGGCAGTATAATATTAAAGGGTTACAGAAGAAGTGAGTTTTACGATATTTTCGAAGGTGAAGTAACCGAGACAGGGATGTCCCTGATATTTACAAAAACTTACAACCGTATAAGGGAACTTTTTGAAAGAGATGACGAAAACCGATAAAGATATTTGACTTGATAAAAGATAAAACATATGGCACAGGTGGGATCCGGGGTTGGTCTATTCTGCAGGTGTTATCCCTGGCCTTCGCAATGCTTGTCCTTGGAGCAGGGTGTTCAAATATGCGTTACCTTGGTGAAGATGAGTATTTGTACACCGGAAGCTCTGTAAAAATTGAAACCGAAGGTGAGGTGGCTGTGGAACAACAGGTGGTTCGTGAGCTGGAAAGGGTGATAAGACCGCAGCCGAACAGCAGGGTCCTTTTCTGGCGCCCCCGCCTTTGGTTTTACAATGTTGCCGGGGAGCCGGAAGATAGCAGGATCAGGTATTGGTTGCGCAACAGATTGGGCAGGCCGCCGGTCTTGCTTGAAGATGCGGCGGTTGAGCGGAATATAAGCCTCCTGGAAAACAGGCTTTACAATATGGGTTTTTTTGATTCCCGGGTGAGAAGTGATACTACACAAAAGAGAAGGAAAGCTGAAGTTAATTATACGGTTCACCTGAGCAGGCCTTATGTTTTTGGCAAACTTCATCCGCCGGCCGGAGTCTGCGGCGCTGCAGAACATATTAAAGAGTTCATGCAGGAGTCGCTTATTGAGAAGGGGGCGCGTTACAGTCTTGAAACACTTAAAAAGGAAAGGGAGAGGATTGACCGTCAGATGAGGAGAAAAGGGTATTACTTTTTTCATCACGATTATCTTTTGTTCAGGGCTGACTCTCTTGCAGGGAGACGCAGTGTTGATCTGTATCTCACTTTGAAGGAGGATATACCCGCTTCTGCAACAAAACGTTATAAGCTCGGGGATATAAATGTTTATGCCGGCTCTTTTGACAAAGAAGCAACTCCGGATACACTCCGGCTGGATGGGGGTATAAATCTTTTTGATGAAGGCGGTTATTTCAGGCCGGCAATGTTTGAAAAAGCAATATTTTTGCGCGAGGGAGATTACTACAGTTATGAAAATCACAGAAGAACTCTCAGCCGGCTTTTCGCACTGGGTGTTTTCAAGTTTGTTAATGTTCGCTTCACGGAAATAGATGAGGAGGAGCATCCGCTGCTGAGGGCCGACATATTCCTCACTCCTGTACGCCCGAGGTCCTTGAGCGGAGAGCTGAAGGGTGTTTCCAAATCGAACAATTTTGCCGGTCCTGCCGGAACCGCAAGCCTTAATAACCGTAATTTAATGGGGGGCGCCGAAAACCTAAGCCTTGGCTTCAATGTTGCTTATGAGACCCTGATTGGCGGAAAGTCTGATCCGGCTTCTTCCCGGCAGCTCGGAATGGAATCGAAATTGTCGGTTCCGCGTTTGCTCATGCCTTTTAAACTGAACGACAGGCCCCCTCTTATGAGGTCTGAAACGGACATTTTGCTTAGTTTTGATTTTATGAGCCGCACCGAAGCTTTTAATCTTTCTTCAGCCAGAGTTCAATATACCTACAACTGGAACAGGGGGGATTTATGGCAGCACCGGCTCTCACCGCTGGTGTTCAATGTTTTCGCCCTGGGAAGTGTTTCGGAGAATATTGAAAGGGTGCTCATAGAGAGTGCTTTTCTTAGAAGGGGGTTTTTTGAGCAGTTCATAATAGGCTCACAATATGGATTTGTTTACAACTCTCAGCTCGAATCTGCCGGATCATCGGATATTTATTTCAGTCTCAATCTCGATTTTTCAGGAAATACACCCTATGCCCTGCTGAAATATGTTCTGGGAGTTTCGCCTTCAGATAAGGGATACTACAGTTTACTGGGACAGGGTTTTTCTCAATACTCAAGGGCCGAATTTGATCTGCGCCATTACCGGCAGCTGGGAGAAGGGCGGAAAATGGCAACCCGCCTGGCAGCAGGCGTAGGCATACCTTACGGCAACTCCTCTTATCTTCCTTATATGAAGACTTTTTCAACCGGCGGAACAAACAGCATAAGGGCTTTCCACCCAAGAACATTAGGTCCCGGTTCTTACCGTCCTGAGGAGGAATTGCACGGCCAGCAAAATATCCTCCGAACTGGTGACGTAAAGCTTGAGGTAAGCGCTGAGTACCGCTTTGATATGTCCGGTATGTTCAAGGGCGCACTTTTTACAGATGCCGGAAATATATGGAGGTTAAGAGAGGAGGAAAACACGCCGGGGGGAAAATTTCAGTGGGACAGCTTTTACAGGGAAATAGCCGTGGGTGCGGGAACCGGACTGCGTGTGGATGCACAATTTTTCCTTCTTCGCCTCGACTTTGCTTTTCCTTTGATTTTGCCTTATGATTCCGGTACCATTCAGCCCGTCAGACCTTTTGACAAAAGATGGAGACGCGAAAACCTTATATTCAACCTTGGAATAGGGTATCCTTTCTGAAGCCGGGCTGCAGGCACGCAACATCATGTTGCATATCAATAAAAGAGGCTGTCCCAAAAGCACAGCCTCTTTTAAAAATAATTTACCCTTCAGGGTTTTTACTTTATGACCAAACAGCAATAGATTAAAGTGGACGGGTCAGGTCAAAATCAACCTGCAAAACCCTCTCTCCGTGGTATAGCAGCCTGTAAGTGAAGGTTGTCATCTCCTCGTCAAGCTCCACCTGCCATTCCCTTCCGTGTTCGTCCTCAAGTACTTCTTCCTTTGAAAAATCGTCAACGGGAAAATTTTGAAAATATTCGTTTCCCTCACTGTCGGAGTAGCCTCCATAAAGATGCAGGTCCTGAGGGGTCCCGTCAGGATAACGATGGTCATGACGCAACCTGAGTCTTCCGTCTTCCACCAGGAACATCCATGTGCGCGACTCGTCATCACTTACGTGGAAGGGAATGTGAACTTCATCCTCTTCGCAAACCGTTACGTGCATCACCAGCTCCTCGTCCTCCCAGCTGTCACGTCCTTCGGCCAGATATACCTCTTCACCCTCGAAAGATTCTCCGCAAAGGGTTGCAAGATTATCCATAAAACCCCGCTCGCCTGGTGAAAGCTCTTCCCGCGGTTCGCATGATACAAGAAACATAACTGAGATAAAGAAAATAAAAATTTTTTTGATCATTGTGGTTGTTTGTTTTTAAGGTTAATAAATAGTTTATTTAAAAAGTTCATGTAGTATAAAAGAATTGCCTACCCGCAGCAGGTTTGCAGCACGCCTTTTTCTAAAAGCTTTTCAGGCACTCTTCCTCACTGTTGAATATATCAAAAATATTATGCAGTTGAAGAAGCCTGAATAGCTCCATTACCTGGGATTCGACGTTGCAGATCCGGAAAACCCCTTCATTGGTGCGGGCACGCTTGTGCAGGGTCAGCAATGTACCGAAGCCTGAACTGTCAATGTACTTTATGCCGTTCAGGTTGAAAACCATTTTAGTGCCGGGTTTTTCAAAGTGTTTTGCCATTTCGTTTTTAACGTTCTCGGCAACCGGGGCATTGAATTTTTCCTCTTTTTCAAAAGAATAAACCAGTACGCCGTTTTTAAGTTCAGAGTTTAACATAGTTGAAATTTTTACAGGGTAGCAGCAATATTTTTAAGCTCTTCAATTGCAAAGGAAAATTGCTTTTCCAGGTCTTTGATGATTAAGCTGAAGTTTTCCCCATCCCGGGATTCTTTGGCTGAATACTCAAGCGATTTGAGCTTGGCGGCAGCCTCTTCCATACCCATAATATGTGCCGAAGCTTTTGCTTTGTGCGCCAGTCTGGAGAGTTCATCGATATTTTTTTGCTGAAGCTGGTGTTTCATTTTTTCTATAAGTTCGGGTACCTGGCTGTTGAACAGCTCTATCATCTCCAGCATAACTTCCCTGTTTCCCCCTGACATATCCTTAAGGTAGGAGAGATCAACATGCCGGTGATTTATGTTCATTTTTCAGGTATTTGTTAGATAAAAATGCAATATTTATTTGTCTACACCAAAATTAAGGTTTTTTGCAATAAATTTACCCCCTTGAGCTGATATATTTTTTACACCTGAGGGTTATTTTCCTTTGCTGTATTGGATAGCTGCCACCTCATTGTTCAAAATCTTACTGTTTTATAACACCTTTTCGGGTCTATCCCCCGTCAGAGCCGGCCAAACAAAAAAATTTAAGGATTGCACTTTGTCACTTTTTTCCAAATGAAAATTAATTACATTTGTCGCACTACGCCAACATTAAACAATTTTTTTACTTTCAAACTATAAAATTATGGAGCAACTTAAACATACCGCCCTGACAAACTACCACATCGAGCTGGGGGCCAAAATGCAGCCTTTTGCCGGATTTTACATGCCTGTTGAATACAGTGGTGTAAAGGATGAGCACAAAGCGGTGCGTAAAGGAGTGGGTGTATTCGACGTCTCGCATATGGGTGAGTTCTGGGTTAAAGGACCGAAAGCGTTTGATCTTCTTCAGAAGGTTACCACAAATGATGTTTCAGCTCTTTATGACGGAAAAGTTCAGTATACCTGCATGCCGAACGGCAAGGGAGGCATTGTGGATGATCTGCTTATATACCGCTTTAATGAAGAGACATACATGCTTGTGGTAAATGGGGCAAATATTGAAAAGGACTGGAAATGGATCGCTCAGCATGCTTTTGAAATGGGCATGGAGGAGGGTAAAGAGCTATATGACGCTTCCGGTGAGATATCGCTGATTGCCGTTCAGGGTCCGCTTGCCATGAAAACGGTAAATAAACTTACCGAAGAACCGGTTGAGGAGATGAAATTTTACACTTTCAAAAAAATGAAAGTTGCAGGTATAGAGGATGCCATTTTTTCAGTGACCGGTTATACCGGTTCGGGCGGGTGTGAAATATATGTTGAGAATAAAGATGCTCCGGCTCTCTGGGAGGCGGTCTTTGAGGCGGGGAGAGAATTCGGCATCAAACCTGCCGGTCTTGCCGCAAGGGATACCCTGCGCCTTGAAAAGGGTCTTTGTCTTTACGGGAATGACATAGATGAGACAACTTCTCCCATTGAGGCAAGGCTGGGCTGGATCACCAAGTTTACTGACAATAACGATTTTATAGACAGGGATTTGCTTTATAAGCAAAAAACCGGGGGAGTTGAACGCAGGCTGGTAGGCTTTGTGATGGAAGAGAAGGGTATTCCGCGCAAAGATTACGATATTGTAAATGAGAATGGGGAAAAGATCGGACGGGTTACATCCGGTACAATGTCGCCGATGATGAATGTGGGCATAGGTATGGGGTATGTTAAAACCGGATATTCCACGGCCGATACTGAAATATTCATAGTGATAAGAAACCGTTCGCTGAAGGCCAGAGTTGTAAAAATGCCTATTTATAAGGAATAAAATTCGTTTGTCCCTGCTGATTAGTTTTTGAAGGGAGAGTTTTGCCTTCAGTTGAGTACTGAAAATGTATTGCGCTCCCTTTAAATTTTTTCGAAATTATATTGTTTTTCGCAAAGGCACCCTTTGTTATTTCTATAATACAAATTATCCAACTAAAAAGTGAAACATAAAAAGAGGATAGAAGTTTGCCTGACCAACAGTTTGTTTGGCAATTATGAAACCGAAAACAGAACGGTTGTTGTGGCTGATATACTGAGGGCCACAACGGCAGTTTGCACTGCTTTCAAAAACGGTGCTGAAAAGCTTATCCCGGTTTCAACCGTTGCCGAAGCAAGGAAGATGAAAGAAAAAGGATATATTGTGGCTGCCGAGCGGGAAGGGGAAAAGCTTGATTTTGCCGATTACGGTAATTCCCCCTTTAATTTTACCGAAGAAAATGTGAAAGGGAAAACAATTGTTTACAGTACAACAAACGGGACCAGCGCCATGCAGATGGCCGGCGGTGCCAGCTTGGTTGTTATCGGATCTTTCATTAACCTTTCATCTCTTTGCGGGTGGCTCAATGAAAAAGGAATGGCCGTGACAGTGCTTTGTGCGGGGAGGAAAGGCAGGTTTTGCCTTGAAGATGCCGTATTTGCAGGAGCCTTGTGTGAAAAGCTTATCCAAACCGGCAATTTTTATTCCGCTTGTGATTCTGCCTTTGCATCAATGACTCTTTGGAGCAGTGCAAGGAGCGATTTGAAAGGATACCTTGAGAATGCCCGGCAGCGCCACCGGCTGAAAAAAAAGGGACTCGACAATATTCTTGATTATACATACACACCCGATACAACATCTGTTGTGCCTGTACTGACCGGCAATTGCCTGGTCGGTTATGAACACGCGCTTCAAAACAAGCTGCTTTGATGTGCCGCCGGGTAGATTGACATTAAATTTAAATTATAATTGTAACCAGCTATTAAAAAAGTGTTAAACCTTAAAATCAGATCAAATGAAAAAACATAATTTCAGTGCAGGTCCGTCGATCCTTCCGAAAGAGGTGATTGAGAATACCTCGAAAGCTGTTATGGATCTCAACGGCATAGGCTTGTCGGTTATGGAAATTTCCCATCGCGGCAAAGATTTCCAGGCGATAATGGATGAGGCGGTAGAGCTTTTCAGGGAATTGCTAGGTATTCCCGAAGGTTATCATGTGCTTTTCCTTGGAGGTGGAGCAAGTATGCAGTTTTGCATGGTTCCTTTTAACCTTCTTGAAAAAAAGGCCGCTTACCTTGAAACTGGTTCCTGGGCAAAAAAAGCTGTCAAGGAGGCAAAAAATTTCGGAGAGGTTGAAGTGACTGCCAGTTCGGGCGACAAAAACTACAACTACATACCGAAAGATTTCCGCATACCCTCTGATGCGGACTATTTCCATATAACCACCAACAACACCATTTTCGGTACTCAGATAAAGGAGGATTATGACAGTCCCGTTCCCCTGGTGGCAGATATGTCTTCAGACATTTTCAGCCGTCCCGTGGATGTTTCCAAATACGGCATCATTTATGGCGGTGCTCAGAAAAATCTTGGTCCCGCCGGTGTGACTTTTGTCATTGTAAGAGAAGATATACTCGGGAAAGTTAGCCGGACTATACCCACAATGCTCAATTACAAGACCCACATTGACAACGGTTCAATGTTCAACACACCTCCGTGCCTACCTGTCTTTACCGTTAAAGAAACCCTCAAGTGGCTGAAAAATCTTGGCGGTGTTGAGAAAATTCAGGAAATGAACGAAGAAAAGGCCCGTTTGCTTTATGATGCAATAGAGAGCAGCAAAATTTTTACCGGTACTGCAGAAAAAGAGTCCCGTTCAATGATGAACGTCTGCTTTGTTATGAAAAAGGAGTATGAGGATCTCAACGATGAGTTTTTGAAGTTTGCCCAGCAAAAAGGTATGGTGGGGATAAAGGGGCACCGTTCGGTAGGCGGGTTCAGGGCTTCGATATACAATGCACTGCCGCTGGAAAGTGTCAGGGCTCTTATCGCCACAATGAATGAGTTTGAGGATTGTATGTTAAATAAATAAAATAGTAACAGATATGGCAAAAATACTGGTAGCAACAGAAAAACCCTTTGCCAAACCGGCAATAAACGGTATAAGGGAAATAACGGAAAAAGAAGGTTATGAGCTGAGTTTGCTGGAGAAATATACAGACAAGTCAGAGCTGCTGAAAGCTGTTTCCGGGGTTGAGGCCCTGATAGTAAGAAGCGATAAGGTTGACAGGGAAGTGATTGAAGCCGGCGGAAACCTTAAGATAGTTGTAAGGGCCGGTGCCGGATATGACAATGTAGACCTTGAAGCTGCATCGGAAAAAGGTATTGTGGTAATGAACACCCCGGGCCAGAACTCTAATGCAGTTGCGGAGCTGGCCACGGGAATGATGGTCTATTCTGCAAGGAATATGTTTAACGGGTCTGCCGGGACAGAGCTTTACGGTAAAAAGGTTGGCATACACGGATACGGCAATGTCGGCAAACATATAAACAGGATAGCCAAAGGTTTCGGTATGGAAGTTTATACATATCATCCCCGTGTAGAAAAACGGGTCATCGAAGGAGAGGGGGTGATACCCGTTGATTCCATAGAGGAGCTCTACAGTACCTGTCAATATATTTCCCTTAATATACCCGCAAGAGAGGAGAATCTTAAAGCTGTCGGACACAAGCTGTTGTCAGCCATGCCGGCAAACGGTACGCTTGTGAATACCGCCCGCAAGGAGGTCATTGATGAAGAGGGACTTCTCAGGGTAATGGAGGAGAGAAATGATATTAAGTATCTTTCAGATATAGAGCCTGACTGCAAAGGTCAAATGAGTGAAAAGTTCCCCGGGCGCTACTTTTTCACCCCAAAGAAAATGGGTGCCCAGACGGCCGAGGCAAATATAAACGCAGGTATTGCTGCGGCAAAACAGATTGCCGGCTATCTGAAAGATGGCGACACGACATTCCGGGTAAACAAGTAGGCATGATGGATGCAGGCGGCCGTACCGCCTGCATTAAAAAAAATTAAAACTGATAAGATATGGCTATACTAAAACCATTCAAAGGGATTCGCCCCCCGGCAAACCTTGCAAGGTACGTTGCATCGCGCCCCTATGATGTGCTTAATTCACAGGAGGCAAAGGATGAGGCAAAAGACAACCCTTATTCTCTTTTACATATTATCAAGCCGGAAATAGATTGTCCGGAAGGGACCGGTGAGTATGACCCTCTGGTTTACGAAACGGCAAAGGAGAACTTCAAAAAGTTCCTGGAAAACGAATGGCTTGTTCCCGACAGGGAGGATTCTCTCTATATATACGCCCAGACGATGGACTGTAAAACACAGTACGGTATTGTAGGATGCGCCGGGGTGGAGGATTATATGAACGATGTTATCAAGAAGCATGAGCTGACACGCAAGGACAAGGAAGAAGACAGAATGAAGCACGTGAGGGTGACAAATGCCAATATGGAGCCGGTATTTTTTACATATCGCGCCGTTGAGGAGATAGATAAAATTGTGGAGGATTTTGTGAATAAAAATGAGCCGGTTTACGATTTTACTGCAGATGACGGAGTGGAGCACCGTTTTTGGGCAATAGGGGATAAGGGGACGATTGACCGGATTGTGGGGCTTTTTGGTGAGATCCCCTGCACTTATGTAGCCGACGGGCACCACCGGACTGCCGCGGCGGCCCTGGTAGGAGAGGAGAAGAAAAAAAACAATCCCAACCATACAGGTAACGAGGAGTACAATTATTTTATGGCGGTGCACTTCCCGGACAACCAGCTTAACATTATTGATTACAACAGGGTGGTGAAGGATCTTAACGGACTTTCACCCGCAGAGTTCATCGAAAAACTTAAAGAAGTGTTCGATGTTGAGGAGAAAGGGGAAAAAATATATAAACCTGACCGTATTCATAACTTCGGCATGTACCTGGAGGGGAAATGGTATTCGCTCACGGCCAGACCGGGAACTTATGATGACAACGACCCGATTGGCAGGCTGGATGTGACCGTTTTATCGGATCATGTTCTGGACAGGATCCTTGGAATAAAAGATCTGAGAACCGACAAGAGGATTGATTTTGTAGGCGGAATAAGGGGACTTGGTGAGCTAAAAAAGCGTGTTGACAGTTCAGAGATGAAGGTTGCCTTTGCACTTTATCCGGTTTCAATGAACCAGCTTATGGATATTGCCGATACAGGCAATATTATGCCGCCCAAAACAACATGGTTTGAGCCCAAGCTAAGAAGCGGGCTTGTTGTACATACTCTTGATTGAAACTGTAGTGTTTAAGAATGCCCTGATTTTTTCAGGGCATTTTATTTTTTATTACTTTTGGAAAAGTAAAAAAACCATTCCATGAACATTCCAAAAAACCTGCAAAAACTTAAAGAAAGTATCCCTGAAGATGTGAAAATTGTTCTTGTTACTAAAACAAGAACGACAGGGGAGATTATGGAGGCTTACAATGCGGGTCACAGGTTGTTCGGTGAGAACAAGGTGCAGGAACTTTTGCAAAAGAAGGATCACCTGCCCGAAGATATTGAATGGCATATGGTCGGACACCTTCAGTCCAACAAGGTAAAATATATAGCTCCCTTTATCGGGTTTATTCACGGGGTTGATTCCCTGAAGCTTCTGAAGGTTATAAACAAGGAGGCTGTAAAGAATTCCCGTGTAATAGACTGTCTTTTGCAGATCCATATAGCCAGGGAGGAAACAAAATTCGGAATGTCTCAGGAGGAGGTTTTTCAGATGCTGGATTCACCCCAAACAGCAGATCTTCAAAATATCAGGCTGCGTGGTTTGATGGGGATGGCTACCTTTACCGATAAAAGCCAGCAGATAAGGGAAGAGTTTGAGCAGCTGGCTGATCTTTCTTCCCGGATCAGGCAGGGGTATATGACCCTTCTCCCGCACTTTGGTGAACTTTCAATGGGCATGTCTTCCGATTATGATATTGCAATTGAAAAGGGAAGCACAATGATACGGGTCGGCAGTGTAGTTTTCGGCGAGCGAACTTATTGAGACCGGTTGAAACGCCTGTATACAGTTTTTGAATAATTTTAAAAATTAAATAATAACTTTTTAAACTATTTTTTAAAATGGCAAACATTGAAGTTAAATACATGGGAATGGGACTTAAAAGTCCCGTTATTGTCGGAAGTTCCGGACTAACCTCATCAGTGGACAATATCAGGCAAATGGAAAAGGAAGGTGCAGGTGCGGTAATTCTCAAATCTCTTTTTGAGGAACAGATCAATTACGAGGCTGGCAGGCTGATGGGCGGACACGGATACCCGGAAGCGGAGGATTATATTAAAAGTTATACTAAAAGGAATTCTGTTGACCAGTATCTCTCGCTTTTGAAAAAAGCCAGGGAGAATGTTTCCATTCCCGTTATTGCCAGCATTAACTGTGTCTCCTCAACTGAATGGGTCGGCTTTGCAAAGGAGCTGGAGGAGGCGGGAGCCGATGCAATTGAACTGAATGTTTTTTATCTGCCATATGACAAAAATGCACCGTCTTCAAAATATGAAGAGGTCTATTTTGAGCTGACACAAAAGATTAAAAGTATTGTTAACATACCCGTTTCAATAAAACTGGGTAATCATTTTACCAATCTGATAAGGGTTGTGGAAAACCTCAGGGGAGCGGGAGCTGATTCGGTCGTTCTCTTTAACCGCTTTTACGAGCCCGATATCGATATTGACACAATGAAAATGACCTCGGCGGAGGTTTTTAGCTCCCCCTCCGATATAAGGCATACACTTCGATGGGTTGCTATAGTTTCGGGGAAAGTGCCCGGTATGGAGATATCGGCTTCAACGGGAATACATTCCGGGGAAGGTGCCGTTAAACAATTGCTTGCAGGAGCGCAAACCGTTCAGTTATGCTCTGTTCTCTACCAAAACGGACTGGGGGAGATAGGTAAAATTAATGATGAAATAGCCGACTGGATGAGAAAGGAAAATTTTAAGACAATTGATCAGTTCAGGGGCAAAATGAACTACAGCCGTATTCCCGACCCCGAGGTTTATGAACGTTCCCAGTTTATGAAGTATTTTTCAAGTATCCACTGACATTTATGTCAGTTCTCTTTAATGGATTTTTATTGCTCCCGTGGGATCAGGGTATCTTTTTGTTCAGTATGTGCCACCTTCCTGTTCAGTTTATGGTACCTTCCTGATCCCTGCCTTTTAAGAATACTCAATTTACTTTCTTTGAAGGGCCAATATTTTGCCGGAGTGTAAAACCCTGAACATTTTGCAACAATTATTTTAAATTTTCCGTAAACTGTCAGCGGGGCCAAATTTTTCATGGTAATTATAACATAACATGCCGGGTGAAGAATTTATTCGGGACGGCAAGGGTGTTTAACCGGTTTTGTGTGGAACTGACAGGCCGCCGTGTATTGATTGATTTAAAGCGTCTACAATGAGAAAACTTGCGGCAGTATTGCTGATTTTTGCATTTATCCCGTTTTATTCATGTCGCGATTCAAAAGAAGATGAGCAGGAGGAGACAGGTGAAGAGTTTATTTATGAGCCTTATGAAGAAATAGAGTATGTTAAGAGGATCTTTTACGCCCTGCCCTCTCCTGTTGAAACGGCTTTTCTCCTTAAAAGCTCTGGAGCAGTGTATGATGAAGAGTTGTTGAGTAAGACAGAAAATTCAGGAAATTACCTTACAACAAAAAGCAAGGCCCTTAATCTTGGTATCTATATAACCGATTTAAGCTATGTGAGTTTTTTTGACCAGACACAGGAATCTATAAGGTATATGGCAACGGTGCGGGAGCTGGCCGAAAGTATGGGAGTTATGGATGCCTTTGATAACCGGACTGTTGAGCGCCTTGAGGCTAACCTGAACAACCGTGATGTGGTCATGGATATTATATCTGAGTCTTATATGAGGTCCAGTGCTTTCCTTAGTGAAAACCGCCGGGATGCAATTGCGGCTATGGTTTTTACAGGAGGATGGGTTGAAGGGCTTTATTTAGCCCTGAATCTTGCCGATACGGGTAAAAATGGGGGGAATGGACTGGTTGAGCATATTGCCGGACAGAAACTTTCACTTGATTTGCTGATGAGGATTTTAGAGGAAAATAGCCATAACAGCGATGTTGCTGAGCTGCTTGAAGAGATGGAAAAAATATATGAGGTTTACGGGCAAATGGATGCTGCATCAACCGATTTGCGCCTGGAAACAGGTGAAGATGATAAAGCGGTAATTGTTTCCGATAGGGAGGTTAGTATGACGCAATCACAGTTACGGGAATTGAAAAGACGTATAAACGGTGTTCGCAGCAGTTTTGTCTCTTATTAAATTGCTTTTTATGAGGCCTATTACAACGGTTTTGTTTTTTATAATAACACTGGCGGTGTCAACCGGGCCCGTCAATGCTCAGTGCAAGGTTTTTGCCGAACGCATATGCAAGGTGGAGCTGGGTTCTTATGTTCATGACGGCAACTACCATGCGGCGATATTGTCGGAAGGCCAGGAAGCGGAGCTCTATAAAACTTTTCACGGGGGACAGGATTACAGGCTTGCCATTTGCGGTGACGATAATCTGCCTGATATTGAATTCCGGGTTATGGATACCGATCGTAATCTTCTTTATACAAACCGTGATGATGATTACAATATAACATGGGATATTTCCGTCGAGTCAACCGAACAACTTCTTATCTCTGTCAAGGTGCCCGCCGGGGAAGGCAATTCACAGGGCGGTCCTGAAAGTGGCTGTGTGGCGATAATGTTCGGTTTCAGGGAAGAGGAGTAGTAAAACTGCATCAGCCTAATTCAGCTTTTTTTCAAGATACCTTCCGGTATAAGATTTGCCGCACCGGGCAAGCTCTTCGGGAGTGCCCTCAAAAACAACATAACCTCCTTTTTCACCACCTTCGGGACCCAGATCAATTACCCAGTCGGCACTTTTTACAATTTCGGGGTTATGCTCAACGATGAGGATGCTGTGGCCTTTTTTTATCAGCTGATCAAAGGAATCAAGCAGCATTCGTATGTCGTGAAAATGGAGTCCCGTTGTAGGCTCGTCAAAAATAAAAAGTGTGGCCCCCCTTTTCTCCTTACCAAGGAAGGAAGCCAGCTTAACACGCTGGTTCTCTCCTCCGCTGAGGGTTGAGGAGGGCTGGCCCAGCTTTATGTATCCAAGCCCCACATTCTTTAAAGGTGCAAGCCCTTCAATGATTTTTTGCTCCTCTCCCTTTTCTTCTGAAAAAAAATCAATGGCCTCGTTTACAGTCATCTCCAGAACCTCATGGATATTTTTCCCCCTGTAATTGACCTCCAGTATATTATCCTTAAACCTTTTGCCGTTGCAGCTTTCACAGACAAGATGAACATCTGCCATGAACTGCATTTCAACTTTTGTTGACCCTTCGCCGCCACACTCACCGCACCGGCCGTTCCCTATGTTAAAGGAAAAATGTGAGGGTGTTAAACCGTTTATTTTTGAAGCAGGCTGTCCGGCAAAAAGTTTTCTTATCTCGTCATATGCTTTGACATAAGTTACCGGGTTGGAGCGGGAGGATTTTCCTATTGGGTTCTGGTCGACAAATTCAACTGTTTCAACAAGGCCGGTATCTCCTTTTAGTGCGGTGAACTTGCCGGGCTTCAAAGGTTTACCGTGATAAAGGTTGCTCAGTGCAGGGTAAAGTACATCCTTTACAAGTGAAGATTTTCCGGATCCGCTAACGCCGGTTATTACAGAGATTATATTCAGAGGGAATTTAACATTGATATTTTTAAGGTTGTTTTCTCTTGCTCCGGTTATTTCTATGTAACCGTTCCATTTTCTTCTGCCGGAGGGAACCGGTATTTTCTCTTTTTCTGTCAGATATCTGGCTGTCAGGCTTTTTTCTTCGTCAAGAAGCTGCCGGTGATCACCTGTGAAAATTATTTCTCCTCCCTTGCGTCCTGCACGCGGACCGATATCTATGATCATATCGGAGGCCCTTATCACCTCTTCCTCATGTTCAACCACAATTACCGTGTTGCCTATATCTTTAAGGTCCTTCAACACCCCTACAAGCTGACCTGTGTCTCTCGGATGCAGTCCGATACTTGGTTCGTCCAGTATGTAAAGGGATCCGACCAGGCTGCTGCCGAGTGATGTTGCAAGTTTTATTCTCTGGGATTCGCCGCCTGAAAGGGTTGAAGAACGGCGGTTGAGGGTGAGGTATCCCAGTCCGACTCTCCTTAAGAACTCAAGCCTGCTTGATATCTCCCTTAGAATTCGGCCGGCCACATTCTTTTCGTAGGAGGGTAATTCCAGGTGTTCAAAAAAATCGCAAAGTTTTTTAACAGGCATAACAACCAGCTCCTGAATTGACCTGCCTCCGACCTTTACCCGCGAAGCTTCTTTTTTTAAGCGGGTCCCGCCGCATTCGGGACAAATGGTCTTTCCCTTGTAGCGGCTCAGCATTACACGGTATTGAATTTTGTATTTTTTTTTCTCAAGGTATTTAAAAAAGCTGTTTAGTCCGTTAAAATACCTGTTCCCTTTCCATAGAAGAGCTCTTTGTTCATCAGTGAGCTCATTGTAAGGTTTGTGAATGGGGAAATCGAATTTCGATGCATTGTAAACCAGCCGCTCTTTCCATTTTTTCATTTTTTCTCCGCGCCAGCAGGCTATTGCGTCATTATAAACCGAAAGGCTTTTGTCGGGAACAACCAGGTCCTCATCCACACCTATCATCATTCCGTAACCCTCGCAAAGGGGACAGGCGCCAAGTGGACTGTTAAAGCTGAACATGTGCATCGAGGGCTCTTCAAATTCAATACCGTCCAGCTCATAGCGTGACGAGAAATAATGAGTTTTTTCCTCACCCGCTTCGTCGTATTTTATTATACACTTGCCCTTGCCTTCGTTAAAAGCCGTTTCCACCGAATCGGCTATTCTCGCCCGTGTATCCCCGTCATAGGCAACCCTTATCCTGTCAACCGCCAGGTTTATACTTTCAACATTCGTAAGTGGCTCTTTGCGCTCAAGTATGTCATTTATTTTTTGCACCTGGCCGTTGATCTCAACACGGGTCACCCCTTCCTGCATTTTAATACTGAGATATTGTTCAATTTTATTTTTGCCGGGTACCTCCACGGGGGCAAGCACCAGCGCTGCACTGTGTTCTTTTAGCGAAAGGATGAAGCTTGTAACATCCTGGGGTGTGTGCTTTTTCACCTCCTGACCCGAAACCGGGGAGAATGTTTTTCCCGCGCGTGCGTATAAAAGCTTGAGATAATCGTATATTTCCGTTGACGTTCCTACAGTTGATCTCGGATTTTGGGCTCTCACCTTTTGTTCTATGGCTATGGCCGGGGGGATGCCTTTTATGAAATCGACCTCAGGCTTGTTTATTCTTCCAAGGAATTGTCTGGCGTAAGAGGACAAACTTTCAACGTAACGCCTTTGCCCTTCAGCATACAGAGTGTCAAATGCAAGCGAGGATTTTCCCGAACCCGACAAGCCCGTAATGACAATGAACTTGTCGCGCGGAATAGAAAGGCTGATATTTTTCAGGTTATGTACTTTTGCACCTTTTATATATATGTTATTATTGGATGCAATTTTTTCTGGCATAATTATTGATGTTAATATTAAAGAGAGGCATTATTTACGCTGCCAATTTTGTTTAGAAATGTTAAAATGCTCATTTGACATAAATTATAAGCTAAATTTTTGTATATTTGCAGGTGTAGGATAAAGCGATCCTACATTATAATAAGATGCAGGGTGTATCGTTAATGAACATGGAGTAAAATTGAGTAACGTAAAGTAAAAGGAGGTTGTTGTGCAGGCACGAAAACAAAATATGAGTGACCAGGAACTGGTGCAGAAGTTTCTGGAGGGTGACCAGGCGGCGATTGAACAACTTATTAATCGCCATAAGGACAAGGTGTATACTTACATATTGCTGATTGTTAAAAATCAGCAGCTTGCAGAGGACATATTTCAGGATACATTTATCAAAGTTATCAGGTCATTGTTGGATGGAAAATACCGTGAGAACGGTCGTTTTGCCTCATGGGTTATTAGGATAGCCCATAATCTCATAATTGACCATTTCCGCAAGGAAAAGCAGGTCAACAAATACTCCAATGATGACTATGAATCGGATATATTTAATTCCAAAAAGTTTTCGGGCACCAACGTGGAAGAATACATGGTAGAGAACCAGATCACTACTGATGTAAGAATGCTGGTAGATGAGCTGCCCGAAGAACAGAAGCAGGTTATACTTCTGAGGCATTATGGCGGACTGAGTTTTAAGGAGATTGCCGAGCAAACCAATGTAAGTATAAACACGGCACTGGGCCGTATGCGTTATGCTTTGATCAATCTTCGTAAAATCATTGAGCGTAAAAACATAAGTTTGACGGCCAGCTGATATAGACATATTTTAACGTTGTAATAAAACAATAATTTGAAAGATGGGGGATCTGTCAATAATAAAAATCTCCCATCTTTCGTTTATTATAACGTTAAAAAATGTTAAACCCACCTGTTTATGAAGAACGATTCACGTTATGTTTATATGATCGATTTACTGGAAAAAGACAGCAGCAACGGCTACGGCTTTTATTCGTCAGTACTTGAAAATGCTTTTGAGTTCAGCGATGTTTTGGATTACCTTGATAATCAGGTTTTTTCTGTTAATAACAGGGTGGTCCAGAATATAGTCGATTATGCACGCAGGCAACAAAATTCACTTGGTGCCTGAGATGAAGTTAACTGCAATACGGTTTTTTCTCAAAGTTGTAAATTATCCTGTTTGCAATTATTCAACAGGTGAACCGTATGGGTGGATACTATCCCGGCTGTTTCGGTTCTCAATCGGTATTTTCCCAGGGCTGCCGGAGAATAACCGTTTGAGATAGCCACATTCACCTCTTCTTCCGAAAATCCTCCTTCCGGCCCTATAAGTATAAAAGCATTTTCCCCTGCCCTGTATAAAGAACCTAAGTCCGTCTCTCCTTGTTCCGCACCCGTTGCTATGAATTTTTGCCCGTCAAACTTTTTTTTGACCGCATCGGTGAATTTTGTCATTTCCATGAGCTGAGGCCGGTAAGCTTTAAGCGATTGCTTCATTGCCGCTGTAATGATTTTTTCAAGCCTGGCGTGTTTGATTGTTTTTCTTTCCGAATGCCTGCACAAAAGAGGGGTTATCGTGTCTATTCCGATCTCGGTTGCCTTTTCAATGAAGTTTTCGAATCTTGAGGCGTTTTTCGGTGGACTAATACCGATGTCTACGCTGTAATCCCTTTTTTTCCATTGAGGGTGTTTTTCGAGGATCCCCAACTCACATCCGGCGGAATCCGCTTTGGTGATTTTTGCCCTGAAAAGATCTCCTTTACCGTTTGTGACGAAAATAGCCCCGCCTTCTCTCAGCCGCAAGACCTTTATGCAGTGATGCGATTCTTCCCTGTCAAGATAACAGTTGTCTTCATTAAACGAAGAGGTGTAGAACAGTTCCATTTTTTTTTATATGGCTAAATTACATAAAATTGAAGATAATCATATATTTGCCGTAAACTACCTATAACAAAAATTAAAAACAAATTTATGAGGCTGATTGGCTGCTTGTCCGATACACACGGTTATCTGAATGAACAGTTATTTGATTTTTTTGCCGGTTGTGATGAAATATGGCATGCAGGTGATATCGGCAATGTTGAAGTTGCTCTGCGGCTGGAAAATTTTAAGCCTCTTAGAGCGGTATGCGGTAATGTTGACGGGACGGAGCTGCGCGGGGAATTTCCTTCTCACCTGAGATTCGAACTTGAAGGAACCGATGTATGGATAACCCACATAGGGGGGTACCCGGGCAAATATGACAGGGGTATTAAATCCCACATTATGGAACATCCTCCCCGGTTGTTTATTTGCGGACATTCTCATATTCTCAAAGTTGTAAATGATAATAAGCTGGGCCTGCTGCACATTAATCCGGGAGCGGCCGGCCGGGCGGGGATTCACAGGGTTTCAACCGCTGTGAGGTTTGCTCTCGATGCCGGGAAGGTAAAGGATCTGGAAGTTATTGAACTGGAAAAAATGTTTTAAAAAGAGTTTTATTCTCCCGCTTCCGCATTGTTGTTGTAGCGGCTGAAAAACTGATTTAGTTTGGTTTCTGTGGCAAGCATGTAAATGTAAGGTGTTTCCCCCCGAGGCACTCTCATTTCTCTTCTTCGTGTGCGCAAATCATCAATTATCTCTACAAATGAAGGATCTGATGAGTATGCCTGCATAACCCCCCTTGTATAACCGAAATAATACCAATTATCTTCGTCCGCTTCAATGTAGATATCCATAAAATCTGTCGCCCCGCTTTTTGATATTTCAATAAAGCCGTTTACCTGCCTGTTGATTTTTTCACCTCCTATATATTTCAGGTTAAGCTTTCCGCTGGAACGGTAGGATTGTGTCTCCTTGTTCCACAGCAGGCTGATCCGGCTGAAAAACATAGTTTTGTCCATTTCCGGGGGAACGCCTCTCCTGCTTAAGGCTCCATCGCTTTTGCTCCTGTATTCGCCGGCAGCTTCTTTACCAAGAAGTTCATTCAGGCCCCTGTTGAAGAAAAATCCCCCGGAATCCGGTGGTTCGCTTTCACCTCCTTTGAGAAGCTTTTCCGCCATAGCCTCTATTGCCTCTTCCGAAAAGAAGAAATCTGCACCCATCATCAGATCCAGAGATGTTTTCCCTTCCTCTGTAAGGGAGGTGAAAGAACCGGCCGCATTCAGCTTTAACTGTCCAAGGTCTGCGCCCGGGTCAATTTTGCCCTCTCCGTATAAAATACATTCTTCCCTGTCAATACTCAGGTAATTTCCCGGATGGGAGGGATCGGAAAACCTTTCCCGAAGACCTACCCGGTATTCCCCGGTCGATGAATGATACTGAAGATATCCCCCGGCATTTATTACCGGCAGGGCGTTATCATTCCATTCCCCCATAAAGGCGGATTCAAGTCTGGAGGGATCGCCTGCAACATATAAGCCGGAATACAATCTTTTGCCGTTGACAGAATTTGGCTGCTTCTCAACCGGGAGCATTACATTCTGCGGGTTTACCTCGTATTCAAATGAGAGCCACCTGGGGTCATCTGGCCCGCAATTGAGGTAAGCCATAACCCCTCCGCTGAACTTTAGCCGGGGATTATCCGCCCGAAGAGTTACCTCACCCTTGAAGCCGAAGTGATCATTTAAACGGAAGTTATCATTTTCCGCTAACTTTCCATGAGCCGTTGTTATCAAACTGTCACTGACACTTATCGTATCCATTCTTATAGTCTGAGTACTGCCTTTGTCGTCAATGTAATCATAGTAGCCGTAACCGAAATAACTGTTTTTCCCTTCAATTTTTAATTTTGCTTTGTGAATTGTGTGTTCCCCGGCTTCTATACGTGCATCCTCCAAAGGCTGCATTTCCGCGTTTTCTTTAACTTTAACCTCTTCCCCTGTGGGGTGGATGAGGGCATCGGCAATCCTTACATATTTCACCTCTTCTGAGGTGAGAAGGTTATTGCTGTAATCGTAGGTTGAAAGAGGAGAAATATAACTTAGCGAGTCCTGTCCCTGCCGGTATGATATATATTTTGCCCCGGCATATTCACCCGGGGCAAAAATTTTTTCTGCTCTGAGTTCAATATTCATTTTTTCAATATCCCATGAGTATGCAGCGGGATAAGCATTATAAAAAATCCCGGGAAATTTTACAATTTCATTATCGCTGTTAAGCGTGAAATTACCGTGCTGCTCTTCTATGTCAACACTTGTTTTTACGTTGGAAGAGATGAACAAAGTGTCGTTTTCCCCGCCGAATAATATAAAGTCGGTAGTATCAGACTCAAAGGTGGTTGATCCGAACGTAAAAAGAGATGAGGTTAGCCTTGCATTTTCAGCATCCAGCATTCCTTCACCGCTTAATTCTTCACGTGAAAGCACAAGGTTTCCCCTGAAAAGGGTATTTTCGTTAAAAACCCTGAAGGGTTCTTCTCCCTGCATAATCAGCAACGAGTCTTTTTCCGGAAGCCATTGAAGGGGGTTGTTTTTTGAAGCTACAAACGGATACTCTTCTTTTCCTCTCAGCTTTTCCATTTCAAATTTGCTTGCTGTTGCATTCATGGAGTCCGGGTAGAAACTGAATCCCGGGGAGTGGATGCCGGATGTGAGATATTCAACCTTACCGCCCCCTTTCAGTCCACTGTTGCTCATGGTTATCGTATCATAAAAAGTTCCCCTTTCCCCGTACAAGGGGAGGCCTTTTTCGGTTGTTTTGTGGGTGAATCCCAGCGACATGTCTTTTTGAAGGGTAAGGCTTTCCTCGATTTCGGGGAATATTCCCCCGGAGACGAACTTTCCCTCAAGCTCCACAAATTCAAACCTGAAAGTGCTTAAACTATCCACCTGAAAGGGAAAAAGCTCGAAATAAACCTTGTCACTTTCATATATCCCTCCGTATATACCGGGGTTGTCGTAGTGTACATATGAGTTTTCACTACTTTGGAATTTAGGATAATCTTTATGCTCCTCCCTGCCTGATTTATTGTCGGGTTTGTCGATGTAGACCATCCCGGTCGTACTTCGTATTATGTTTTTGACATTGTTTACAAGTGCTCTCCCGTACATATCATATTCATCGCTGGCAGCCAGAATTTTTATTGAATCTATTTTTTGCATTCCTATGCTGAACTCCTCATAATCGAACTGAAAATTGTTGCCGAAAAAAGTAAGATAACCTGCATTAATTACTCCATTGAAACGGAAATTTCTGTTGCGTTTGAGAACAATGGTGTCGTTTTCCGGGAATAAATTGACATTGTGAACATTACTGATATTTACCCCTTTAATCCCGTTTATTTTAAGCTCATTTGTATTAAGGTACAGGGAGGCGTTCTCGCGGGGAGCATCTGTTTCGGATTCAAAAACTATTATGTCATGATCAATCATATTGTTGTTGGCCCTGATGTAATCGTTGAGCTTGTCCCTGATAACGAAAACATCACCGGATGTGTCATAGTAAATAAAACCTTCAAGAGCAAGGTCAATCAGCAGATGCCTTACCCCGCTTAACGGTTTTTTTAAAAATGAGGCGAATTTTTCCACTGAAAGTTCTTCGTCTTCGTTACTTGAAGCGAATCGCCTTATGGAAAACAGGGGGTGGGTTTTTTCCATTCCATGAATGTTATGAAAATGTGCCTTGCTGAAATAATTTAATGACTCAAATTCAGCGCTTCCCCTGGAGCTTCCCCGGGGCATTGTAAAAACAATTTTATCCTCATTTACATTCCAGATAAGTCTGCCGAAATCCATGTTAACCCTGTGATAAGTGTTGGTGTAAAAGCTGCCTGACATAACATTGTCGTTGCGGGTCAGTGTCAAATCACCCGAAACGGAGGAAAAGGCGAGTTTGAGATCGGGGTGGTAGATTGAATCGTTTTCAATATAAAATACTATACTTGAGCTGTTTGAGTTTATTTCCTCAACGGATAGTACAAAATGTTCGGATCTGGCAACAAAAAATGTATCTTCTTTGCGTATAAACTTTAGGGTTGCTCCTGAACTTTCACTGCCCGAGCCGGTAAAACTGCCGCCCCTCATTGAAATGCCCCCGTTGTAGTGGATTTTGGGAAATATATTGTTAATTGTAAGATCTTCTCTGTAAGATCTGAAACGTGGGTAGGTTACCTTGTCTTCGTCCAGTCCCCTTGTAACGCGGTCTTCCAGAGTGCCGTAAAGATTTCCCTGAAAATGACGCCCGAAGGCAAATTTTACCGAATCGGCCGAATAATGAGGATTTACCAGATCTATTTTGTATTCACCCAAAGTTGCCTTAACCTCATCCCGGTCATGACCGGAGCGCTCCCATCCAACCGTTCCGTTTGAGCCTTCCCATTTTTTTTCCATTATGTTTAAAATCCCTTCCGTTTCCCTTATCACGATACTGTCATTTCCGGAGAAACACAAAAGGTCGGTTTCGGAAAAGCTGATCAGCAGGGCTTCATCGAAGTGAAAACGGTAGCCCGACCCGGAGGCTTTCCATGTAACGGCCGCTGAACCGAAAAGTATGTTGTCGTTTAAGAGTTCGTGTACTCTCTCGAGGGACTCGTTGATAACCGATAGTCTCAGTCCGCCTTCTTCCAGGTAATATAAGAAGGCTTCCAGCCATACGGGAAAATGGTTTCGTGCGGCGTCATGGTTTGCAAAGAGATCGAGCAGTTTCAACAGGTTGATAAAATGGGGCGCGGGTCTGGCATTTTGAATTGCGAAAAGATTGGCGGAATTTAAAATTATTTCCTTTTCACCGGTTGTAAATTGTTCTGATCTCCAGGCGGCAGTGAAACTCTCCAGCACTTCCTCTTCTTTATCGCTCAGGTTGTGCCCCATAAAATTCTCCAGCTCTTTTATGAAATTATTTTGCTCACCCGTGAAATAATCCCTGTTTTGTCCGTGCAGTTTCACTGGGCTTCCCCAAAAGAAAAGCAGCAAAATTGTGAACAGCGCAATTATGTTCTTTTTTGATCCAAAGAGAAGGCAATCCCCCATTCCATATAACAAATTGAAAACTAAACGTATAATGTTTATACGCTGTAAAATCAAAAAAGTTCCCTGAGGAACTTTTTTGATGCATATTGAATTGTCAGGAAAGCAATAACCGGCTGTTCAACTTTTTCTCTGTCGAAGGCCGGCAAGCTGATCTGTTAAAAAGAGTTGATAATGCCGTAGAAATCTTTGGCCGAGAGAGAAGCCCCGCCTATCAGTCCACCGTCAACATCCTTGTTTGCAAACAGCTCCGGGGCGTTGGACGGCTTGCAGCTGCCCCCGTAAAGGATTACCTGTTCTTCGGCTGTCCGGGTGCTGTACTTCTCTTCCACCAGATGCCTTATGTACTGGTGCATCTCCTGAGCCTGCTCAGAAGTTGCATTTTTACCTGTGCCAATAGCCCATACTGGCTCATAGGCTATTATAACATTTTTGAGTTTTTCTTCATCCAGATCAAACAAGCCGTATTCCAGCTGTTTTTTAATAACTTCGGTGTAAATGAGCTTTTCCCGTTCATGTAATTTTTCACCGCAGCAGAAAATAGGCTTCAAATCGTTCTCAAGGGCAAGCTTGACCTTACCGGCAACCTCCAGGTCGCTTTCATTAAAATATATCCTGCGTTCTGAATGCCCTATTATGACGTATTCGGCACCTGCTGATCTTATCATTGATGCAGACACTTCACCTGTTAAAGCACCCGAGGGCTCGGCTGCACAATTTTGCGCTGCCAGTCCTATCTTTTCTGTCAGTACTTTTTTGATCCCGGCAAGATGCGTGAAAGGGGGAGCTACAATAACATCAACGTTTTCGGGTAAACCTTTGGCTACAAGATCATTCACGGAACTTGCCAGCTTAATTCCCTCCTGAAGGGTGGTGTTTAATTTCCAGTTTCCGGCTACAATTTTACGTCTCATATGATACTCCCTTTTTTTGGCAACCAATTTTCAGATGATAACAAATTTATTACAATCGGTGATTTTTTCAAAATTATTTAAACAAAATACCCTCGATTGCAGGGGCGTGTGGCAAAGAAGCTCAGCCAGTAATTTTTTTGGATTTTAGCAAAGAGATGATCCTGGAGGAGATCTCACGGGCTTCCATAATTTCCCCGTTTTCGGAAAAGCATTTAAGCACTTTCATATCCTCCTCCTTTTCGGCTAGTTCCAGGTAAGATTGCCGTACTTTTTCCTGAAATTCTATTTTTTCTTCATGAATATCTTTTTTTCCCCCCAGGTAATTTCTGTCGTTGCCGGTTCTTGCTTTTTGAAGGTTTTGCCTTGTAAAGTCCATGGGCACGTCAAGGAAAATATTGACCCCGGGCCGGGGAATGGAATAATATGAATATTCCATGTAGAGGATCCATTGTTTGAGCTGGTTTTTCTCTTCTTCAGTTTTAAGTTTTGCACACTGGTAGGCTATGTTGGAGTAAACATAACGATCGGCTATGACCACCCTCCCCTCCGAGAGCCATTGTGATATTTCCTTTTTGGCATCGTTGCGGTTCCCGGCGTAAAGAAGAGCCGTCATATAAGGGCTTACATTTTCAATACTCCCGAGCTCCCCCCGCAGGAACATGCCTATAAGCGATCCAAACAGGGAAGAGTCGATGCGGGGAAAGTGCATGAAGTTGTACGGGATCTTTTCCCTCTCAAAATGTTTGCACAGCAGGTCTAGCTGTGTTGATTTCCCCGAACCGTCAAGTCCCTCAATTACTGCAAAACCCATATTTTTAAATTATTTGTACCGTTTAAGGGTGTTTCCGATAAAAGTCAGCAAGGTGTGTAAATATACCTTATTTTAATTTTTATCCCAGATTATTTTTAAAACTTATTACTTTTGCATGGAGTTTACACCAAAACAATAACATGCAACTTACCTCGAAAAAAAAGATACTAAACTGCGGCGGTAAACTTGTAGATCTTTCTTTTCCCAAAGTTATGGGGATACTGAACGTGACTCCCGATTCATTTTATGACGGGGGACGTTATAACACAAGTGAAAGAATATATGAAAGGGTGGAGGAGATTGTCAGCTCCGGAGCCGACATCATTGATGTGGGGGCGGTCTCGACCCGCCCTGGCGCAGAGGAGATACCCGTAAAGGAGGAATTGCTCCGGCTTGAACCGGCCCTGGAGATTATCCGCAAGCATTACCCCGAATCAATTGTGTCGGTCGACACGTACCGTTCGGAAGTGGTGCGGGAAGTTGTCCAAAATTACGGAGTTCAAATTATAAACGATATTTCGGCGGGTAAAATGGATCCCCAAATGCATAATACAGTTGCATTGTTTAATGTACCCTACATTGTAATGCACATGCAGGGCAGACCCGAGAACATGCAGCTCAGGCCGGAGTATGAAGATGTTACATGCGAGATTTTCAGGTTCCTTTCTGAAAAGGTTAAGTCGCTGAAAGAGTTGGGTGTTAAAGATATAATAATCGATCCCGGTTTCGGCTTCGGCAAAAGGCCCGAACATAATTACCGGCTTGCAAAAGATCTTGATATATTTGGTTTTATGGAGTTGCCCCTGCTTGTTGGTTTTTCAAGAAAGTCTATGGTTTACAAGCTTTTGGGACTTCCCTCTGGTGAGTCACTGACCGGGACAATCGTATTTAATACTATGGCCCTTATGAAAGGTGCAGATATTTTAAGGGTCCATGATGTTAAGGAGGCTGTGGAGGCTGTCAAAATTTTTTGTGAGGTAAACGGCCGGGAAGATTCAGAGAAATGATAAAAAATATATAATTACCGGATGACCGAAGCATTTATTTCTTTAAGGGTACTTGACATACTGGACATAATAATGACTGCCGCCCTTTTATACTGGGTCTACAGGCTTATAAGAGGCACTATTGCAATAACCATTTTTGCAGGCATTTTTTCAGTTTATCTTTTTTGGTTGCTTGTGCGTGCCCTCAATATGGAACTGCTTTCATCCATTCTCGGTCAGTTTATAGGTGTGGGTGTGATTGCCCTTATCATTGTTTTTCAGCAGGAAATAAGACGTTTTCTGATTTTTATAGGGACCCGCTATCTTACAAATTTCGGTTTTTCCTTTGAGAAAATGTTCTCCTTTACCAAGGAATCGGCACCCAAGTTGCGTATCCGCTCGATTATCAAGGCGTGCAAAACCTTTATGGATACCAGGACCGGCGCTCTTATTGTCATAGCAAGAAAATCTGAGCTGCTTCCTTATATTCAGACAGGTGACCTTGTTGATGCTGAAACTTCAAGCAGGTTAATGGAGAGCATTTTTTGCAGGGAGAGTCCCCTGCACGACGGGGCAATAATAATAATTGACGAAAGGATAAAAGCTGCCCGTTGCATCCTTCCCGTGTCTGAGACCATTAATCTGCCGCCCGAGTGCGGAATGCGTCATCGCGCCGCACTTGGTATGGCTGAGCAAACCGATGCCATTGTGATAATTGTTTCCGAGGAAAAGGGGATGCTTTCCCTTGCTGACACCGGTGAAATACATCTGAATATTACCATTGAAAAGCTTAAGGAGACACTTGAAAAAGAGTTTTTTGACGACCCCTACAAGGGTTTGCTCAGTTGATAAGCTTAATGTTTTTCTCTGTTTTTGAACAGGAAGCTGGCCTTTGATTCCTGGTTGCGCAGAAGCCTCTCAATATTCTTTTGATGGGTAAAGAGCAACAGTACAAAAACGATCAGGGAAAAAATGACCAGCGAAGGAGTGGTTGTGTTGAATACAACAATCACCATAACGGGGAAAGAGAGTCCGGCTATCATCGAGCTAAGTGAAACATATTTTGTTGCAATCAGGGTTACAAGGAACACCCCGAGGCATATAAGTGTTGAGACCGGGTCGATAGCCAGTATTACTCCCACAAAAGTTGCAACGCCTTTTCCTCCCCTGAAATTGGCAAAAAGGGGAAATATATGTCCCATAATTGCTGCAAGTCCAAGCAGGAGCTGAAAATTAATGTATTCTCCTGAAACGGGTATGTGATAATGGGAGAAATGAATGAGTTTTACCGCAACCCATCCCTTAAGAATATCAAGCAGAAGAACGGGTATTCCGGCTTTGTATCCAAGGACGCGTATTGTATTTGTGCTGCCGGCATTTTTGCTGCCGTGGTTACGGACATCGATTTTGTAGAAACTTCTGCCTACCCATATGGCATTGGGTACAGATCCGATTATATAGGCCAAAAAAAGTATAAAAGCATTCCAGATCCACGGCATAATTAATCCTTTGAATGATGTGCAAATTTCGTCAATTTCAACGAATTTTCAAAATAGTAAAAAAAGTGTGCAAATAATAACGCAATTAAGAGGTTTTTATGATTATTTTTTTTACCGCATCAGTGAAGCCGGAATTGTTGTTTCCGGTGCAGACTTCATATATTCCCCTCAAGTCACCGGGGGCATTTCCGACAACATAGGAGTAAGCAGAAAAATTTAGCATGTCAAGGTCGTTGTAATCGTTTCCTACAGCCAGTGTATTATCCCTTTTTATGCAGAGCCTGTTGCAAAGCCATTTGGCGGTATGACCCTTTGATACTTCAGGGGGGAGTACCTCTATCCACATGGTGCAGTTGTCAAGTGGTGAAGTGGCCCTTATAACGCGCAGACCGCTCAACTTGTTACGAATATTTTCAAGTGTTTCCGGATCTTCCGGAACAATGGCCAGCAGCTGACTTGCATTTTTGTAGTTGGGAGGATCAAGTGATAGAGGGTATGCAAAATCGCTGTAGATGCTGCACCTGTTTTTAAAGTCTGAATTGCCGCAGTTGGCGTCATAGTATAGGAAACGGTGATTTTCCGGAACAAGGTCGTGCACCATAAAGCTCATTTTTGCCTCTATAAATGTATCAATGGCAAACCTTACCTCTTTTTCCTTCAGGTGTGCCGCGTATAAAAGCTCGCCGGTGCGCCAGTCTAAAACCCCTGCTCCGGTAGAGAATATTATGTAATCAACCGGAAAGCCCTCTTCCACAACCTTTCTTAAGCTGTAAAGACTTCTGCCGGTGGCAATAACACGGCAGACATCCATCTCTCCCAACATCTGAAGAGTATCCCGGTCCTGAGGGCTCACAAGCTTTTCATCATTGAGCAAAGTACCGTCAAGATCGGTAATGACCATCCTCAGTTCACCCATATATGCATTATTTGATTAAGATTTCCAATAACCGGTTGCAAAATTGGTAATATAATATAATAAAGTCACTTTTTCAACTCTTCGCTGAAAATGATTCCTCCTGAAACTTATCTTCGTGTTCCCCCTTTACCCGTCAGACTATGCAGGAGGTGAAAAAAAATAAGCGATTAATTTTTATAATTGTTATTTTTGAACCGGAAAAGTATTTACTATGGAACATTTTAACCGCCTTGAACTTGCCCACACACCAACACCTCTTCAGCGCCTTGAGAGAGCGGGAAGGCATCTGAAAATTGACCTGTGGGTCAAAAGGGACGATCTTACCGGGGATTTGCTCACGGGTGGCAACAAGATCAGAAAACTTGAATATATACTCAGTGATGCCCTTGAAAAAAGAGCAGATCATATTCTGGTAGCCGGCGGAATTCAGTCGAATCTTGCAAAGACTACTGCCGCCCTGTCGGTAAAGCTGGGCATTAAACCGGTGATGATTCTGGCCGGGGAGAAACCCCGGCAAAAGGAGGGTAATTTTTTTCTTTCTTCATTTCTTGATATTGAAACTGTTTTTATTGATGCTTCGCATCCTTCTCAACTCGAAAGGGCAATGCACGACCATGCCGCCGTTCTTGAGCGTTCCGGCAAAAGGCCTTATATAGTTGATTTCGGCGCATCGAACGGACTCGGTGCACTTGGGTACCTGGAGGCTTACAGGGAACTGGAGGCACAAAAAAAACAGAAGGGAGTTGAATTCGACCGTGAATTTGCAGCGGCAGGTTCTGCAGGGACTCTGGCCGGCATAATTGCAGGCCGCAGTCTTTGCGGATCATCCTCGCATATTGCAGGAATAAGTCCATGGCTCCCGGAAGCCGAGGTAACGGAAAGGGTAAGCAAATGTACCGGAGAGCTTGCCGGCATGCTGAACGAAAATATAGATACCGGTATTGAAGCTGGCGAAACGATTATAGATGACAACTTTATAGGAGAAGGCTACGGCAGCCCCACACCAGGATGCCTGGAGGCTATACGGCTCCTGGCTGAAAAAGAAGCGCTTTTGCTTGATCATACTTATACGGGAAAAGCTATGGCGGGTTTGATATCTTATGTTGAAAAGGGAATTGTAAAACCCGGGGAAAAGGTTCTTTTCTGGCATACCGGAGGGGCCCCGGCCCTTTTTATGCTTAAGGAAGATTAAAGGGGAATTGTCCGTGCAGGTAAATTCCCCGAAAAAATACGGCCCTGTAATGGCCATTAAAGCAAATTTTCAAATGGGACTCGACACAATTATCGAATTTAACAATGTATCGGTTGTTCAGGCTGACAACCTGGTTTTGTCAGGTGTAAGCTTTACCATCAGCAAAGGCGAGTTTGTTTACCTTATAGGCAGGGTGGGAAGTGGTAAAACAAGCCTTATAAAAACAATGAACGCCGAATTGCCCGTGGTGGAAGGGGAGGCAATGGTTGTGCAATATGACCTGAAAAGGCTGAAGAGAAAGCATATACCCCGCCTTCGCAGAAAGCTGGGAATAGTATTTCAGGATTTTCAACTGCTGCCCGACCGCACCGTGTATGACAACCTGATGTTCGTTCTCAAGGCCACCGGCTGGAAAGGCAAAAAAGATATGGATGACCGTATCGTTGATGTGCTGAACCGGGTCGGACTTGTTTTCAAGGGTTACAAAATGCCTCACCAGCTTTCCGGGGGAGAGCAGCAGCGGGTGGTTATAGCCCGGTCTCTTTTGAACGATCCTGAAATTATTCTGGCCGATGAGCCTACAGGAAACCTGGATCCTGAAACATCGGAGGATATACTTAAACTCCTGATGGAAATAAGCGGAAGCGGAAGAGCAGTTGTAATGGCAACGCACAACTATACTCTTCTGAAAAAATTTCCCGCCCGTACACTCAAATGTGAAAAGGAAAAGGTAAATGAAGTTGACCACACAGCTGAGATCGATTTCACCTCACTTATGATAGATTAGTCTTAAAGCCCGGTTCGTACAAACAAAGTTAATTAAGCTAATATTCAATAAGTTATTATAGAATGTCAATTAAATACATTTCTTTTTATTCTGAATGGACCCCCGTGTTTGTTCATCTTATTTTGTCTGCCAAAGGCTGAGGGGGGGCAATCGTACAAATCATTGTTCTTTGCACCAATCGATGAAAAATAAGAGCTCCCCTTACCGGATAAAAACTCGTGAGGGACAATGTTGACGGTAACGGAGCGTTATTTTGGTAAATAGATTTATGTGAAATTTATTGGTAAGTTGTTTGGAACGGCCTGAAATTTGCACGTAAATAATTATTTTATTCTAATTTTAACAGAAATTTTTCTATTACTACGTTAGTTATTTAAAAACATTTGCAAATGCTAAGGATAGCCGCATTATTACCGATCTTTTTTATCTGTTTGATTGTGCTGCCTGATTCCCTAATGGCCCAGAAATCCCTTTTTCACGAAAATATTGATTTGGATTATAGAAAAGGGGTGGAGTTGTTTGAGAAGGAAAAATATGGTGCGGCACAGGAATATTTTAAAAGGGCTGTAGAAAAATATGACGACCACTCTATGCTGAGGGGATATGCCGAATATTATTCAGCCCTTTGTGCAATAAAGCTTCAGAATGAAGATGCAGAATACCTGATGGTCAATTTTATTGAGAGTCATCCTGCAAACACTAAAACCGACGAAGCTCGGTTTTATCTTGGGCGCCACCATTACCGCGACAACTCCTTCAGTGATGCCTCCCGGTGGTTTGCTTCCGCCCGGCCTGAAATGTTGCCTGCAGAGATTCGTGATGAATATTATTTTTCAATGGGTTACAGTTTTTTCATGACAGGCGAATTTGACCGGGCCTCAACGGCATTTATTGAAGTAATGAACGGAACATCCGGTTATGCAGATGCGGCAACCTATTATTATTCACATATAGCATATACGGAGAACAATTTTCAAACCGCCCTTGCAGGGTTTACCGAGCTGCGTGATGATACGGAATTCTCCGAGCTTGCATCATACTATATAATTCAAATATATTACCTGCAACGTCGCTTTGAGGAGGTGATAAGATACGGTCCGGAGCTTCTGGAGACGGCGACCGAGAGGCGTGTACCTGAGATAGCCCGTATTATCGGCGAGTCTTATTATCGTCAGGGTAATTATGAGCAGTCAGTGGACTATCTGGAAATATACATGGACAAGTCAGAAGAGGTCTCGCGTGATGACCGCTATCAGATTGGATTTGCATATTACAGAACCGGACGGTATGAAAAGGCTGCTGAAATGTTTGAAGGTGTTAGCGGACCCGATGATGAACTTCAGCAGAATGCCTTGTATCATTTGGCAGACTGTTATATTGAGCTGGGGGAAAAGGACAAGGCACGGGTGGCTTTCGAATCTGCCGCCCGGATGGAACATGACCAGAGGATAAGGGAAGAGGCCCTTTTTAATCATTCTGTTCTTACGTATGAGCTTGCACATATGCCTTTCAATGAAGCAATCGACGGTTTCAACGAGTTTATAGAGCTTTATCCCCAATCTGACAGAATCGATGAGGCTTACAATTACCTTGTGATGGCCTACATGAATACTAACAATTACAAGCAGGCCCTGGTTTCCCTCGAAAGAATATCTGACAAAACCAGTGATATTGAGGAGGCTTATCAGCGTGTGGCTTATTTCAGGGGACTGGAACTGTTCAATGATCTGAATTTTTCGGAGGCGGTTGAGATGTTCGATCTTTCCCTGCAGTATTCACAATATGATCCCTCGATTGCGGCACAGTCCTATTACTGGAAAGGGGAGGCGTACTACAGGCTTGAAAATTTCGATAATGCCACAAACAATTACAGCCGGTTTCTGCTTTCCCCCGGTGCTTTTGAGCTGGATGAGTACAAAACCGCCCACTACAATATGGGGTATGCCTACTTTGAAAAGAAGGAGTATTCTGATGCTCAGTCATGGTTCCGCAGATACCTTAATTTTGATGAGGTAACGGGTACTCGCCGTTATGCGGATGCCTTAAACCGTACCGGAGATTCCTATTTTTCAATGAGCCGTTACAGTGATGCCCTGGGATATTACAGAAGGGCTGCCGATGCCGGGAAGATTGATACAGATTATGCCCTGTTTCAGATGGCAGTTTGTGAGGGGCTGCTCGACAGGGAGGAGAATAAAATTGATATACTTTACACTCTTGTTCAGGAGCATCCCGGCTCTCCCTACAAGCCTGATGCGCTTTATGAGCTTGGGAGAACCTACCTTGACATTCAGTCTCCCGATCAGGCCATGGAATATTATAACCGCGTATTCGAAGAGTTCCCCGAAAGCCGCCTGGCTGAGAGGTCATTGCTGCAGATCGGGCTTATTCATTATAACAGGGATCGCTATGAGGAAGCTTTGGCCACCTATAAACGCGTTATAGATGAGTACCCCGGAACGTCCGAGGCAAGAAGTGCGCTGACCGGGTTAAGGAATATATATATAGACATCGATGATGTGGATTCCTATTTCGAGTATGCTGACCAGCTGGGTGATTTTGCCGATATGACAGCCTCCGAGAAGGATTCCCTTACCTATGTTTCGGCCGAAAATGTTTACATGTCAGGCGATTGTGAAAGTGCAACAGAGCGTTTAGAAAACTACCTGGATGAGTTTGGTAACGGGATTTTTACAGTAAACGCCCATTTTTACCTGGCCGATTGTTACCATATGAAAGGTGAGTATGAGAAGGCTCTGGAATCCTATAATTATGTGACCGAAAACCCGCGCAGCGAATTTGCCGAACAGGCTCATGAAGGTGCAGCAAGTATCTATTTTGACAAGGAAAACTGGCAGCCGGCCCTTGAAAATTTCGAGAAGCTTGAAGAGTTGTCACGCAACAAAGGTAATTTGAAGATTGCAAGGAAGGGACAAATGCGCTGCCATTTTGAGTTGGGTAACTACAGCGAGGCAGCAGGCTCGGCAGACAGAGTCCTTGCAATGGAAGATGTGCCTGCAGAAATTGTCAGGGAAGCCAAATATATTGGTGCAAAATCGTACCTGGCGCTTGATGAGCTTGATGAGGCCGCAGATAGATTCAGTGATATTTCCGGGGAAGTTTCCAGCCGGGAAGGAGCAGAATCAAAATACAGGGTTGCAGAAATTTATTTCCGGAAAGGTGAGTATGAAAGGGCCAAAGAGGAGGTAAACGATTTTATTTCAATGAGTACCCCGCATCATTACTGGATGGCCAACTCTTTTATTTTACTGGCAGATGTATATATGGAGGAAGGTGATTATTTTCAGGCAAGGCATACACTAAAGAGTGTGATTGACAATTATGATGTCCCGGATGACGGCATCATTGACAGGGCGGAGGAGCGTCTTGAAACTATTGAGGAAAGGGAAAATATGTAAGTTGATACACATTTGGAAAAATTAACGAAAGAGGGTTTTAATAATGTTTTATATTATCAACAAAATGAAAAGTAAAAGTAATAACCTAAAACGGCTGTTGGTAAACGTACAGTTTTTATTGCTGGTATTTGCCTCTTCTTTGTCTGCATTTGGGCAGCAAACCCTGGAAAGGGAAGTGGTTGTGGTACGCCCCTATCAGCCGACAGTAGGCGATGCAACCAAAATAAGCGAACTTCCCGAGATCAAGGATACGGTGGAAGCCCCCCCGGATATTGATTATTCCATTTACCCCATGCCACTTGATATTGATTTTGAATTGGAGCCAATAACTGCTGCACGCCTTGAACATGACCCTCTTCCGGAGTTGCGCAACAGTCACATCAAACTTGGGTTTGGTACCTATACAACACCCTATGCCGAATTGAACATAAATACCGGGCGAAATGAGAAATATTCAGCTGGTATATATTTGAAGCACCGGTCATCACACGGCAATATCGAACTGGAAGACGGACAGGATGCTATTTCGGGTTACGGTGACAATGAACTGCTGCTGCACGGCAAGCGGATGTTAGGCAATTCGAACCTGCGGGCCGAAGCGGGTATAACCTCCAATGAGTTCCATTATTACGGATATAACACTTCAGTTGATACTACATTTCAGGAAAACGATATCAGGCAGAACTTTCTGAGAGCTCACGCCTCTTTGGGATTTGAGTCGGCAAAAAACGACTCTACATCTCTTCTTTACGATATTTCACTTGATTATGACCATTTCCAGGACCGGAGCAAGAACAGCGAGCATGCTGCAAGCGCCGGTGCCGAATTTCAGCAGTATATAAGCGGGCAGGTAGTGGGACTTGATATGAATGTTGACTATTTCAACAATACGAGGGTTGCCGATACCTCCAATACTGTCCTGAGGGCCAGTCCGTGGGTCACCAAGGCCGACGAGGAATGGGAGGTCTCTGCCGGATTTCACGTTTATTACGATTACTATGGCGAAACTGGCAAAACCTATTTTTACCCCAAGGCAAATCTTGAGTTCAGTCTGGTAAAGGACTATGTAGTGCCGTATGTGGGTGTTGACGGCAAGCTTGACATTAACAACTACAGCTCTGTTGCTGACGAGAACTTCTTCATTGTTCCCGGATTGGAAGTTGAGAACACCAGCAATACCATAAACCTTTTTGCCGGACTCAAAGGGAACTTCACAAGAAATATATCTTTCAACGCCAGTGCAGCATACAGGGTGTATGATAATATGCATTTTTTCATTAACGACTCTTTAAGCAGGGTGGGCAATCAGTTTATGGTCGTTTATGACGATATAGAAAAGTTTCATTATTCGGGTGAACTGAAGGCGAACCTCGGCAATAACCTGGATATCATGTTTAAAGGTGATATATACAGTTACGAAATGCAAGCCGAGGAGCATCCCTGGCATAAGCCGGAGACTGAATTCAGCGTGCATGCAAAATACAATCTGCAAGACAAGATAATTATGGAGGCCGATGTATTCCATGTAGGGGAAAGGAAAGCCAGAGGCTTCGGTCCGGATGCAGAACCTGTGGTGCTTGAGGGTGTTACCGACTTCAACCTGGGTGTGGAGTACCGGCTGACCGATGTCTTTTCAGCTTATTTAAGGGCAAATAATATTACCGCGGCCAGATACCATAAGTGGCATCATTATCCCACACAAAGATTCTCCATTATGGGAGGGTTTACATATTCGCTCTGACCCCCTGTTAATGAATCGTCTGCACTGTTTATTTCTTGTTTGTAAATAGATCCTTTCCAGGGTTTGTAGCTAACAAAAAAGTGATTTATATTTATTATCTTTGAAAGTTAAATTTCAGAAGATCATATAATTTCAATAGTATATAAATGAGTGAAACAGAAGAAAAAAGAAGAGAATATCTGGCCGACAGCATTCAGGTTCTTGAAGGAATAGAGGCCGTCAGGAAAAGGCCTGCAATGTATATTGGTGATGTAGGAGAGAAGGGACTTCACCATCTGGTTTACGAAGTGGTTGACAATTCCATTGATGAGGCCATGGTGGGTCATTGCAGCAGGATAGATGTTATAATAAATGAAGATGGTTCGTTAACGGTTATTGATGACGGCAGGGGGATTCCGGTCGATTATCACGAAAAGGAAAAAAGATCGGCCCTGGAGGTGGTAATGACGGTGCTTCATGCTGGAGGCAAGTTTGATAAGCAATCTTACAAAGTCTCCGGAGGCCTCCACGGGGTGGGTGTTTCATGTGTGAATGCCCTCTCTTCGTACCTTATTGCTGAAGTTCACAGGGACGGGGAAATATATATGCAGGAGTACAGGCATGGCAGGCCTGCAGAGAAAGTTAAATCGACCGGAAAAACCGATAAAACGGGAACTATTATTACTTTTGTTCCCGACCCGACAATATTTGCTGTAACCGAATTCAATTATGAGATACTAGCGTCTCGACTTCGTGAACTGGCATTTCTCAACAAGGGGATCACTCTTTCCATAACCGATAAAAGGGAGCAGGAAGAGAACGGTAACGGAAATAATGGAGGCGGTTACCGCCATGAATCGTTTCATTCCCAGGAGGGGTTGAGGGAGTTTGTTAAGTTCCTTGATATGACCCGCGACAGCATAACTGATGATATAATGCATATCGATACCGAAAAGAATGATATACCCGTTGAAATTGCATTGCAGTACAATACTTCATTTAAGGAGAATATTCACACCTATGTAAACAATATTTGTACCATAGAAGGGGGGACTCACCTTGCCGGGTTCAGAAGGGGATTAACCAGGACACTGAAAAATTATGCCGAAAAATCTGGACTGCTTTCAAAACTTAAATTTGATATCAGCGGTGATGATTTCCGTGAAGGTCTCACGGCCATAATTGCCATCAAAGTTCAGGAGCCTCAGTTTGAAGGCCAGACAAAAACCAAGCTTGGCAACTCTGAGGTAATGGGGGCAGTTGATCAGGCAACAAGCACGCTGCTTACAAATTATCTGGAGGAGAATCCCAAGGATGCAAGGACAATAGTGCAGAAGGTTGTTCAGGCTGCAACTGCGCGTCATGCTGCACGTAAGGCACGCGAGCTTGTTCAGAGGAAGAACCTTTTGTCCGGATCAGGATTGCCCGGTAAGCTGGCCGACTGTTCAAGCCAGGATCCGGCAACCAACGAGCTGTTTCTGGTAGAGGGTGATTCTGCCGGGGGTACTGCAAAACAGGGCAGGGACAGAAGGTTTCAGGCTGTTTTGCCCCTGCGCGGGAAAATCCTTAACGTGGAGAAGGCAATGCAGCATAAAATATTTGAAAATGATGAAATAAAAAATATTTTTACCGCTCTGGGTGTTACAATCGGAACCGATGAGGATACAAAGCAACTGAACCTTGAAAAGCTGCGTTACCATAAGATAATAATTATGACCGACGCCGATGTTGACGGAAGCCATATAGATACTCTCATTATGACCTTTTTTTTCCGTCATATGCTGGAATTGATACAAAAGGGGCACCTCTATATTGCTGCCCCGCCGCTTTATCTGATAAAAAAAGGAAAAACGATAAGGTACTGCTGGAAGGAAGAGGAGCGTGACAGGATAATCGAGGAGATTGGCAAAGGTTCAACTTCAGGGATTCAGATCCAGCGTTACAAAGGTCTTGGTGAAATGAGTGCCGAGCAGCTTTGGGAGACAACCATGAATCCCGAGAACCGTCTCTTGAAGCAAATAACCATAGAAAGTGCAGCGGAGGCCGACAGAATATTTTCCATGCTAATGGGAGACGAAGTACCACCCAGACGTGACTTTATTGAAAAGCATGCCAAATATGCCAATCTGGACATTTAATTTGTAAATTTCTAAAAAACTGCCTATGCGGAACTTTAATGTAATCCGGAAAATATCAATTTTATTGCCGGCGGTTTTCCTTTTTCTCACCAATTTGCAGGCTTCGGGTAATGAAAATGAAGATGTTCCCCGTTCAGCCGAGTTGCTGAGCAGGTATATCCGCCATGAATCGATCACGGGAAACGAGAGAAGAGCAGGTATTTTTTTGAAAAATACTGCCCGGCAAAAAGATCTCCATGTAGAGGTCCTTACCGATGAGCAGGATAGTTATAACTTTACCGCTTCCCTTTATCCTCTCGATAGCGGCAAACCCAATATAATACTGCTGAATCACATAGATGTTGTGCCAGCCGGTGATGAATCGGCCTGGAAGCATCCTCCCTTTTCGGGAAGGATTGCTGATGGTTATGTTTGGGGACGCGGAGCTATTGACAATAAAGGAATGGCCGTAATGCAGCTGCTTGCTTTGGGCGAATTTGCTGAAAAAGCCAAAGAAGAGGATTTTCCGGTGAATATAACAATGCTGTCGGTTTCCGGTGAAGAGACAGGCGGCCATACCGGAGCAAGAATTATTACCGACGAGTTTATGGAGCTTCTTAATCCTGTTGCCTTATACGGTGAAGGCGGATCGGGGTTGCCCGGGGTGGTCAAAGGGGATCCCGACAGAAAAATAATGGGTATATCTGTTGCCCATAAAAGAAGCCTCTGGCTTGAGGTTACTCTTGATACAGATATTTCCGGTCACGGTGCCGTACCCCCTGAAACCTACGCGATCAAGGAGAAGGTGGAGGCTTTGGACAATCTTTTCAACAGGAGGATTCGCACCCATTTTTCAGAAACCACCAAAAAGATGTTCAGTGAGGTGGGCGAGATGGAAAAGGGGATAAGAGGATTTGCACTCAGGAATGTCGGATTTTTCAGGCCCTTTTTGGTCCCCGCCCTGAGAGGTGATGATGTTGCCCTTTCTACAATAAGCAATACAATAACCGTAACCGGGATCAACACCCCGGATCTTCCGCCCAATCAGATAGCCCCAAGTGTTACTGCTGTGCTGGACTGCCGTTTGCTGCCCGGGTTTGCAACCGATGATTTTATCTCCAAGATCAGGGGTGTAATGGAAAATGACCGTATCAGCGTTGATATAATACAGGAAGGAGTGGCTGCAGATCCTTCACCCTTGAACGAATACTACGGTTTGTTGAAAGATGCTCTGGAAGAGGTGTTTGAGGGTTCGGGAGTGGTGCCTATCCTTGTTCCGGCAGCCAATGACAATAATTTTTTCAGGGCCGAAGGTGTGCCATCTTACGGGGCACCGCCTGTCTATCTTGAGGAAGAGCTTATCAGATCCATACATAATGTAAATGAAAGAATGCCGGTTGATATGCTTGAAAAAGGAGTGGATGTTTACAACGCTCTCATTGAAAAGTTCCTTGAAGGCGAGGCTGTTCTTAATTAACCGGTTATGATTTGTTTGTGTATACTGACAGGTTAGATGCATTGTTAATGGGGAATCCGGGTTTTTTTTCAGGAGGTTGTGTGTCTGTAATACAGGATTCATTATATTCGTTTAGAAATAAACAGAGTATTAAACTTATTTGTATGAGCATACTTTCACCTGCAGCCCGCATGGCAGCTGTTGCAAGCAGGCGCCGTTTCGGGCGGTGGACCTCCCGGGCAGTTGAGCTTCAGGATAAGGTCTTTCGCCGCATAGTCGAAAAAGGAAGCAAAACCGCTTTCGGGCGTGAACACGGTTTTGAAAGCATAACCTCTTATGCCTCGTTTGCCGAAAGGGTGCCCGTCAGGGGTTATGAGGAGCTCAGGCCTTACATAGACCGTATTATGAAAGGCGAAAAGGATGTTCTCTGGCCCGGGCTTCCCAAATATTTCGCCATGAGCTCAGGTACTACCTCGGGGGCGAAATACATTCCAATAACTCCCGATTCCCTTCCCAATCATATTGGGTCTGCACGCAATGCATTTCTCAGGTATATAGGCAAAACCGGCAGGACGGATTTTGTTAACGGCAAGTATATATTTTTATCGGGTTCACCTAAATTGGATGAAAGCGGGCCTGTTCCCTGCGGAAGGCTTTCCGGGATAGCTCACCACAATGTGCCTCACTTTTTAAGACCCAGGAGGCTACCCTCTTATGAAACCAATTGTATAGCAAACTGGGAAGAAAAGCTGGAGAAGATAATAGATGAGACCATTAATGAGGATATGACCCTTATAAGCGGCATTCCTCCATGGGTTACTATGTATTTTGAAAAGCTGCTTCAGCGAACCGGCAAAAATAATATTCTGGAAGTCTTTCCCCGCTTTTCGCTTATGGTGCACGGCGGGGTAAATTTTGCCCCCTACAGCGAGAAGCTCTTTAGGCTGATCGGACAGGAAATTGATATGCTCGAGACTTTCCCCGCTTCGGAAGGTTTTTTTGCCTTTCAGGATGAGTTTCCCTCGGGGGGATTGTTGCTTATTCCCGACAGCGGCATATTTTATGAATTTGTGCCCGCTGAAAGGTTCGGCGAGGAAAACCCTCCCAGAATACCTCTTTCCGGAGTTGAGCCCGGGGTCAATTATGTAATGATAATCAACAGTAATGCCGGTCTTTGGGGGTATAACCTGGGCGATACAGTAAAATTTTTGTCGGTTGACCCCTACAGGCTTACCGTTACAGGCAGAATATCCCAGTTTACATCTGCTTTCGGAGAACATGTTATTGAGGAGGAGGCAGATTATGCCATTGGCAAAGCTTCGGAAGAAACCGGGGCGGTTGTTGGGGAGTTCACCCTGGCGCCCCTGGTTGACAACCCCGGTGGTATGCCTTGCCATCAGTGGTTCGTGGAGTTCGAAAAAGCCCCCGCGGATATAAAGCGGTTTGCCGAATCATTGGACAAACATTTGCAACATAGAAACGATTATTATAAATATCTTGTGGAAGGTAAAATTATTGGGCCTGCAATGGTTATAAAGGTCCCCCGCGGTACTTTCAACAGGTACATGGACTCAATCGGAAAGCTGGGGGGGCAGCACAAGGTCCCTCATTTGTCGAACGACCGCGGGATAGCTGACTGGATAATTGAGAATGTTCAGCCTGCTTTGTCCTGAAACCGAGGATATCTTCCTTTACCCTGTTACGGTTGTACAGTGTAGTAATGATAAGTAAAAATGAGGCAAATGGGAAATAATCTTTTCACCGGCAAATTGATGCGGGGTTTGGTATTTTTTCTTTTTTTGGGTCTTACCTTTTCCGCATATTCACAGCATGAAAGGGTTAATATTTCGAAGCGTTTTCTGGCCAGCCTCACAGACGGGGACTTCAAAGAAGCATACGGGGAGCTTGATCAAGAGATGGCCGGGCGCATTTCTTTGCCCCAGCTTCAGTCTATATGGAATTCAATTCAAACAGAGTACGGCGAGCTTGTCCACCGCCAGGTAACCCAACGGGATACTCTGGATGCGGGCTACCGTGTAGTTATTTTTTGTGCCTTCACCAAGGGCGATATTGATATGCAGATTATCTTCAACGATGAAAATAAAATTGAGGGGATGTTTTTTGCCCCCGGCAAATTCCCGGATTCTTACCAGCCTCCCGAATATGACTTCACAGACCTTTACTCTGAAAGGGATATAACTGTAAGGAGCGGGGATTATTCTCTTCCGGGCACATTTTATTATCCCTCGGCCGGCAAAAATATTCCTGTTGTGGTTCTTATACACGGTTCGGGCGGTCATGAACGCTACAGCACATTCGGGCTCAACAAGCCGTTCAGGGATATAGCGGTCGGACTCGCCTCGTTTGGTATAGGGGTGGTTTGCTTTGACAAGCGCACTTACGTCTATCCGCGTTTGAGTGAAAAGATTGAAGATTTCACCGTTTATGACGAAATAATAGAAGATGCGGTTTCCGCTGCCGAACTGGCCGGAAATTTGCCGGAGACAGATCCCGGCAGGGTTTTTTTGCTCGGCCACGGATTCGGCGGCATGATGCTTCCCCGTATTGCTGACAAAATAAACGGTCTGGGCGGGTTGATAAAAGTTGCAGCCAATGCACGCCCCTTTGAGCAGGTGATGCTTGAACATGTAAAACACCAGGCCCGGCTGGAGGGTGATCATGAGCATACAAAAGATGCCCTGAAACTATACAAGCTCCGTGTCATGAGAGTTAAAAGGGGGGATATTGAAGAGTATTCAGCTTCGGAGCTACCGCTTAACCTGCCCCCTTCCTACTGGATGGATCTGAATGATTACGATCATCTTGAATATGCCGCAGGTTTGGAAATTCCTGCTCTTCTGATGCATGGCGGCCGTGATTACAGTGTTACAGAAACGGATCTTGAAATATGGAAAGAAAAGCTCGGGGACAAAAATAATGTGTCCTTTCGATATTTTCCCGGTTTGAACCATTTGTTTATTGAAGGGGAGGGGAAGAGCAATCCCGGTGAATACAGGTTCCCGGGGAACGTGGCGATTGATGTTATTCTTGATATTCGGGAGTGGGTTAAAAACGAGGCTTCTTCGGGGAGATAAAACAAGCGGGAGGAGTTATATTCTTTTTAGGATCCAGAGCTCGGTTTTTTCTTTTTTTCGCAGCTCGTGAAGCCATTTGTTCTTGTTTCGCTTTGAGGGACGGGATGCCTTCATCTCTTTTTTTTCGGCTAACCTGAAACGGTTGTTCTCTTTAAGCTCCTTTTCCAGAGGATGTTCTGTTTGAAGACCCGCCAGACTGAAGAAGTTGGAAAAAAAGATAGCTATAACCGAATCTTTACCGAGCTTTTCAAAAGCTCTGTCAAAAAAATCCCTGAATAAAGAGGGGTGGAAATAGATGCCCCTGTCAATTTCGTTTTCGGGGTTGCCGGGTATCCAGGGCGGGTTGAAGACAACGAGGAGCGGATGTGCAGGGGGTGTTTCAAAAAGATTTGTTTTTTCCGCCCTTATCCGCGAGCCGAACCCAAGGCGTTTCAGTTCTTTCTTCAACCCATATATCGAGTTTGGATTGATGTCGGTTGAAAGGATATTTTTAATTCCGTGTTTTAACATTATAAATGAAAGTACTCCCGATCCTGTCCCCACATCTATTGCTGCCTTGTAATTACGGGCATTCTCCCTGAGCCAGCGATCGAACATAACAAGGTGATTGGTCCGCGTTGGAAAATAAACCCCGTAAAAAGGGTGAATACGGTGATCAAGCATGGAGTAGGACACCCCCTTTAAATACCATTGCCATGCCCCGTTTAGTCCCAGAACATCGGGAAAGCTCAAATAAAAACTTTCCATCCCTGCATAAAATTCTCTCAGCCACCCGATTTGCGGGAACCTCTCAAGTGAAACCTCCCCGTTTTTAACCTCAACCAGAAGCCTGGCGGCTGCGTTGCTCAGCTCATGACGGTAAATGCGCGAGGAGCTGTAACTGTTAACGGGAAATTTTTTGCCGATTTGTTTTTTTAGCTTCGAATAAACTGAAAGGGCAGAGGAATAACTTCCTTTAATACTCACCTTGTGGCCGGATAAAATTTTATTTACTATATAACCATATCGGGTGTTTTCATCCGCCTGAAAAAGATTATTGTCCGGTATAACCGGCCGGGGTACAATTATATTGTGGCCGTCCTGCATGCTTAAGGCACTCACGGTTTTTTAAAGATCATTTTGGCTTTTCACTAACGCAGGCTTTGCAATCTATATTATTTTTTATCTCTGGCCGCCATTGAAAACAAATCAATTATATTTGCAACAAAAAAATGGCTTGGTTTTTTCTATTTCTTGCAGGCCTGTGTGAAACGGCCTGGGTTGTAAGTATCAGGTATTCAGAAGGGTTTACACGCATTGTTCCGTTGGTGGCAGGCTTTGCCTTTATGATATTAAGTTTGTACCTTCTTTCACTATCTCTTAAGTCTGTTCCGATCAGTATTGCCTACGGGGTGTGGACGGGAATCGGGATAACCGGAACCGCCGTTTTCGGTATGATATTTCTCGATGAATCGCATGATGCGCTTAGACTTCTCTGCCTTTTTCTTATACTTGCCGGGATTGTGGGGCTTCGCATTCTGGAGGCGTGATTTTTTCTCATAGTTCAGCTGTTCCTTTAAAAACTGATTTTGCCGGCCCTGAAAGCCATATGTTACTGAAAGTGCCTTCCCTTTTTCCGTCAAACTGAACTTTTAGCCACCCGCCCCTGGTTTCGACAGGCACAGGTTGTTTTTGAAAGCCCTCGATAAATGCCGCTATAGCAGAGGCGACAGAGCCGGTGCCGCAACTGAGGGTCTCATCTTCCACGCCTCTTTCGTAGGTTCTGACAAAAAGTGAGTTATTTTGCTTTTCGGCAAAGTTGACATTTATCCCCCCGGGCTTAAATGCATTACTGTTGCGAATTTTTTTACCCTCTTTGTAAACATCTGCATTTTTGACATTTTTCATGAATACTACAAGGTGGGGTGAACCGGTATCTATTACCCAGCCTTCTTTTGAATATTTTACACTACTTACATCGCTGAGTTTCAGATTTATTGTACCCCCCTCTTCTGCTACAGCCCTGTGCTCCCCGTCTGCTGCGGAAAAAAATATATTATTGCCGCCAACCCCCAGTCTCCGGGAAAGTGCTGCAATGCATCTTCCGCCGTTGCCGCACATTGTGGCTTCATTTCCGTCGCAGTTGAAATAGCGCATATGGAAATCGTAACCTTTCTTTTCCTCCAGCAGCATCAGTCCATCAGCCCCTACCCCGAAACGCCTGCTGCATAAGTTTGATATAATTTTGCCGTCAGCCTTAAAATGCCCGTTTCTGTTGTCAATTATTATAAAATCATTCCCGTTGCCGTGATATTTGTAAAATTCTACTGTAGCCATTTTTAAAGGATAATAAACTTTGTTAAATTGCTGTGCTTGTGCAACACATTGATATTAAATTTCGTTAAAAACCTGAACAATTGTCATAGCTGACCAAAAAGGCATTATATTTGAAATAATGCAATTTAAACACATCTTTTTTAAAATTTAAATAAATAAAACATGAAAACAAGAAATTTGATAATAGGTATTTTGATTGCTGTAGGGGGTGGACTTGTGGCTGTTTTTGCCTACAATCAGATAGCGGGTCCGCAGGAGACAGTTGTAACCTACCGTGAGCAAGCCCCTGCCTGGTATACCAGCATGCCTGAGGATTATGATCCGGAAGGTTTGGATTTTACATACGCGGCCGAGCGCACCGTTCACGGTGTTGTTCATGTTAAAACCATCAGGGAAAGGGAAAGACGTCCTGTAGACCCTTTTGATTTTTTCTTTGGCCCCCAGAGAGACAGGCAAAGGGAAATGGAGCCGCAGCCGGAGACAGGTTTTGGTTCGGGAGTTATTATTGCATCCGAGGGGTATATTGTTACCAACCATCACGTTATCAAAGGTGCGGACAATATCAAGGTTACACTCAATGATCAGCGGACATTCGAGGCGGAAGTGGTTGGCAGTGATCCCGATACCGATATTGCACTTTTAAAGATTGATGAAGATAATCTTCCCTATATTGAATTCGGGGATTCCGACGAACTCAGGCTTGGTCAGTGGGTGCTGGCCGTCGGCAATCCTTTCAACCTTACTTCAAGTGTTACGGCAGGTATAATAAGTGCAAAAGGAAGAGCTTTCGGAGTTCTGCGTGATGGAGAAATGCCGATCGAATCGTTTATACAGACAGACGCCCCGGTAAATGTCGGCAACAGCGGAGGCGCCCTTGTTAACCTGAAAGGTGAGCTGGTGGGTATTCCAACCCTGATTATCTCACCCACCCGTACTTACACGGGCAATGCTTTTGCCGTTCCCTCGGCCATTGTAAGCAAGGTTGTGGAAGACCTGATCGAGTTCGGTGAAGTTCAAAGGGGCGTTCTGGGTATTACCATCGAGGATGTAACATCCGATCTTGCCGAAGAAAAAGGTCTTGAGCGTATAAGAGGTGTTTATATTGCGGATGTGGTTGACGGCAGCGCAGCCGATAAAGCGGGTATAAGAAGAGGTGATGTTGTTATTGAGATTAACGGTGTATCGGTGAACAGCACTTCACAGCTGCAGGAGCAGGTTGGCCGTCACCGTCCCGGAGATGAGATTGATGTAGCCCTTGTAAGGGACGGAAGCAGAAGGGAGGTCTCAGCCGAGCTGCTTGCAATGGATGACCACAGAAAGCTTGTTACCGAGCATGAAGAAAGAATGCTGGGTGCGAGGTTAAAAAAGGTTTCCGAAGATCTCATGGAAGATCTGAATATTCAAAACGGTGTTCAGGTTACCGAGCTCGAAGATGGAGAGCTGAAAGATGCCGGTGTAAGGGAAGGGTTTATTATACTTTCGGTAAACAATTATCGTGTAAGTGAACCTATGGATATTGCAAGGATGCTTGAAGGTCACAGCGGCGGAGTTTACCTTGAGGGGGTATACCCTGACGGAACCAGGGCATATTATGCCTTCGGCCTTTAATGGTTGAATAAAATTTAATATACAGGGGTGCCCGTGTGGCACCCTTTTTTTTTTGATTTATAGGCTATCTTTGCAATAGCTAACGTTTTTTACCGTTAAAAAAATGGCTTCCGAAGCATGCCTTTGAAAAAAGGTTAGTGCAATATTTATAAACTCCCGGAGAAAAGCTTTTAAATTTGAAAAAATTTTAAAAAGGAGAATGAGACAACTAAAAATTACAAAGTCTATTACCAACCGCGACAGCGAATCACTGGAAAAATACCTTCAGGAGATTGGCAAGGAGGAGCTGATAAGTGCGGAAGACGAGGTTGAGCTGGCGAGGCGAATCAGGAAAGGCGACCGTGCAGCACTTGAAAAACTCACCAGGGCCAATCTAAGGTTCGTTGTGTCTGTAGCAAAGCAATACCAGAATCAGGGACTAAGTCTGCCCGACCTTATTAATGAAGGCAACCTGGGATTGATCAAGGCTGCTGAAAAGTTTGATGAGACAAGGGGATTTAAATTCATCTCCTACGCGGTATGGTGGATCAGGCAATCCATTCTCCAGGCACTGGCAGAGCAGTCAAGGATCATACGCCTGCCTCTTAATCAGGTGGGTTCTCTTAACAAGATCAACAAGGCTTTTTCACAGTTTGAACAGGAAAATGAAAGAGCTCCTTCTCCGGAAGAGCTTGCAAATATACTTGACCTTCCCGGTGATAAGGTAGCCGATACCCTGCGTGTTGCAGGCCGCCATTCTTCGGTTGACGCACCTTTTAGTGACAAAGAAGATAACAGCCTTCTCGATGTTCTCGTTAACAGTGATTCTCCGCCTGCTGATAAAACTTTGCTCAACGAATCTCTTAAAAAGGAAATAGAACGCGCTCTTTCAACCCTTACTGAAAGGGAAAGCGATATAGTCAGGTTTTTCTTTGGAATTGGTGTACAGGAGATGACACTTGAGGAGATAGGCGAACGTTTTGGCCTCACCAGGGAAAGAGTAAGACAGATAAAAGAGAAGGCTATCCGAAGATTACGTCACACATCACGCAGCAGGCAACTTAAAACTTTTCTCGGTTAAAGCCATGTAGCCCCCCGTAAAATCCCTGCAACAGCAAAACCTTTTTAAACCGGTTCCCCGGTATGAGGTTTTATTGGATTTTAATGTTATATTGCCCTCCGGTATATTTATTCTTATCTTAAAATTTAACTCATGCAAAAATTTTCAGTATGTGTCGCAGTTGTCATTATTGCGTCATTTTTTCCGTTTTCTTGTATCTACGGCCAAAGTGGCTATACAGATCACAATGATCTTTCGGTTCGCTTGCAGGATCTTGCAGGGGAATATCCTGAACTGGCAAGTTTGGAAACGCTTGACCAGACTGATGGGGGGAAAGAGATATGGCTGCTGTCAATCGGTGAGGGTGAGCTGGAAAACCGCCCGGCTATTGCTGTTGTGGGCGGGATATCGGCAGATCATCCCATAGGAACAGAGCTTGCACTTTTGTTTGCCGAAAAGATTCTGAAAAATTCAGAGAGGGAGGATGTTAATGAATTGCTCTCCCGGTCGGCATTTTACGTTTTTCCCGACATGAACCCTGATGCCAGGGCACAGTTCTTTGACCCTTTGCGTTATGAGCGTACAGGGAATGATTATCCCGTGGAGTCTGTAGAAAGGGACTCCCGTCTGGGTGAGGATCCCTACACCGATTTGAACGGTGATGGTATGATAACCCTTATGAGGATTGAGGATCCTGCGGGCGACTGGATACCTCACCCGGAGGACGAAAGGGTTATGGTCAGGGCTTCATATGAAAAAAGGGAAACGGGTAACTACAAGGTCCTTGCAGAAGGTGTTGACAAGGATTTGTATGATCTTTTCAATATGCACAGGGAAGGTATGGTCGATTTCAACAGGAATTTCACCTTCGATTATCCGGCCTTTACTCCAAGGGCAGGGGAGCATGCGGTATCGGAAACCGAAACGAGGGCTATAGCTGACTTTTTATTCGGTGCAAAAAATGTATTTGCCGTTGTCGGATTCGGACCGGCCGACAACCTTTCCGAGCCTCTTGCATACAACGAGAGGGCTGCTTCCGGGCGTATGGTGACCGGCATTCTTGAAGGCGATGTACCTGTTAACCGCTTGGTGTCAAATAAGTACAATGAAATTACCGGCGGGGAAAATGGAGGCCGTATAAGCGGCAGTGAAGGTGATTTTTTCCAGTGGGCTTATTTTCATTACGGCCGCTTCAGCTTCAGCACTCCGGGATGGCATGTGCCTCAGATATCTTCACAGGATGAAAGGGGAGGTGAACAGCTCAGTTTTCTGAGATGGGCTGAAGAGGAGGATTTGGAGAATGTCTTTGTGCCGTGGCAACAGGTGGATCATCCCGATTATCCCGACCGCAAGGTTGAGGTGGGAGGTATAGCTCCGTTTGTTATGAAGAATCCCCCCTACAGATTTGTTGAAAAAACCGCCGGGGATCACTATCGCTTTTTGCTTGAGCTGGCAAAAATGAGACCGGTTATTGATATAACAAACGTAAAAACCGAATCCCTTGGAAGTGATCTTCACCGTATCACTGCCGAAATAACCAACACAGGTACCTTCCCTACGGTTACCGAACTGGGTGAGCGTGTCAGGTGGGTGCAGAAAACGGTTGTAAACTTTGATCCCGAAAATGACCAGGAGCTTGTCAGCGGCAAACGCATAGAGGTGCTTGACCGTATTGAAGGAAAAAGCGGATATGAGTGCAGCTGGCTTGTAAGGGGGAGTGGTACTGTCAACATCAGAGCCGGGGCTGAAAGCACCGGCTTCAAACAAATAGATATAAATCTTTAAATCAGGAATAAATGAAGTGTATTAATATTAAAAAGATATATCTGCTGCCGCTGGTATTTATAATGACCGCCGCTTTTTCCCTGAGCTCAGACGCTTTCGGCCAGTCGGTCGACCAAATTTACAAGGCAGCGGGAACCCCGGCCACCCCAAAGGTGGAGGTCCACTGGAACCGTTATTACGATTTCGGGGGTGTAACGGAGATATGCCGCAAGCTGGCAGAAGCGCATCCTTCACTGGCTACCCTTGAATCTATAGGGGAGTCATACGAGGGCCGTGAGATATGGCTCCTTACAATAACAAATCTTGATAACAAGCCCCACAGGGAGAAGCCCGGTTTCTGGATAGACGGGAATATACATGCCAATGAGATACAGGGAACCGAAATAGCGCTCTATACTGCGTGGTATCTTCTTGAAAATTACGGCAAGAATGAGTTTATCACCAACCTTCTGGATGAAAAGGTTTTCTATATAGCTCCCACGATAAATCCTGACGGCAGGGATAATCATATGTACGAGCCAAATACGGGCAGCTCGCCACGCAGCGGTACCATCCCTCTCGATGATACGGGCGACGGTGTTGCGGCAGGCGACCCTTATGATGATTTGAACGATGACGGGCATATTACCCAAATGCGCAGGCGAACGCCGCTTGGCCAGTACAGGGAGTGTCCCGAAGATCCCCGCCGCATGGTTCGTGTCGGACCGGGTGAACGGGGTGAGTTCGAGCTGCTTGGCCTGGAGGGAAAGGACAGCAATCTGGATGGCCGGGTCAATTCAGACGGTATCGGCAGGTATGACCCTAACCGCGACTGGGGATGGAACTGGCAGCCCGATCATATTCAGAGGGGTGCGTACCACTATCCCTTTGCACTTCCTGAAAACAGGGCGGTAAGGGATTTTGTGGTTGCACATCCCAACATTGCCGGTGCACAGACATATCACAATATGGGCGGGATGATATTGCGCGGACCCGGTACCAGCGAAGATGAGCAGAATATGACCTTCAGCGACAGAAATGTATACGATGCTCTCGGGGAGCTGGGCGACAAGCTGCTGCCCGGATACCGCTATCTTGTTCTTTTTGAGGATCTCTATTCGGTATATGGCGGACAAATAGACTGGTTCCATTTTGGCAGGGGCATATATACTTTCACGAATGAGCTTTTCACAAGGTATCTTTATTTTTATGAGCAGTATGAGGACAGAGAAGAGGCGGGTAAAGCACCTTATCAGTTCGACAAACACCTGCTTTTCGAAGATGCTTTCGTTCCGTGGGAGGAGTATGACCATCCGCAGTTCGGAAAGATTGAAATAGGAGGGTTCAAGAAAAATTTCGGCCGCGTTCACCCCGGTTTTCTTCTCGAGACCGATGCTCACAGGAATATGGCATTTACGCTTTTTCATGCATACCATACACCGCAGCTGGAAATTCACGAGGTTGATGTAAAGGATAAGGGCGGGGGACTTAAGGAGATAACAGCCGTAATTGCCAACAGCAGGATCATTCCCACGCATTCGGGGATCGATTTGAGTCGTAATATCGAAAGGCCCAACTATATAGCCCTGGAGGGAGGAGAAGTACTTGCCGGCATGAGGGTTTTGAACCGTGATTTAAATGTAATAGAGGAGCAAAAAACAGACTCTGATGTTATTGAAATAGATAATATTCCCGGAATGGGCCATGTAATTGTCAGATGGATAGTTGAAGGCGGACGGGGATATACCATAGAGGTTGACAGTGCAAAAGGAGGGGTTGTGAGGAAAGATTTTTAGTCTCCCTACAAAATAAAACAGCCCGCTGAAGATAAAACGGCCCGGCCCTTTACCTCAAGCGGTAAAGGGCCGGGCTTTCTTATTGTCTTCCGTCTCGCTTTATTTTAATACTTACATTATTTTGTTTGCCAAAGGCTTATGGGTGTACGGGAAAATTTTGTTTTTTTGAACTTGCAGGCTTTATTCTTCCACCGGAACGGCAACCATTTTGAAAGGCACCTTCAGTATGGAAGCGTAATCTTCGCCTGACTCCAGCATCTCATAATCATCTTTTTCATAGTACCAGTGAATTGCTACCGGATTTCCGTCAAGGTGGTAAGTTTCAAGTGTTTTGAAAATTCCGAAAAGGTAGCGGGAGGTGCTGGTATTGAAATATTCAAGATTTACATGCAGGTTTGTTTCTTCTTTGCGGGACTCACTTGTATACTCTTCAAGCCACTTTAAAATCGGCTCGTAGAATTTTACAGTATCTTCCGGGATTGACCGCCCCTCGAAAAACAGCTCCTGTTTTTGGGGATCAAGTGTTACAGCCGGTGTTTTTTTTTCTCCTTTTATGTTTAATTTCTCCATCGTTTTGTCAATATCACGGGCACTTAATTAAACCGGATTTGGTCGAACAAGGTTTCTTTAATTAAAGAAAATTTTTTTACTAAGCTAATAATATTTTTTTTAAATTGAAAAAATATCGTAAAAATCAATTGGTTAACTTTTTAAAGGATTGTAAACTGAGACTGTTTTAATTGTCTTCGGCGTTCTGTTTTTTCAGCATCTTTTCAAGCTCAGACAGTTCGTCCCTGTAACGGGCAGCTTCAAGAAAGTTCAGCTGCGATGCGGCCTTTTCCATATTATTCCTGGCCGCCTCTATTGCCTCCTTCAGCTCTTTGCCGCTCATATACCCGATTACCGGGTCGGCTGCAACGCTAAAGCTTTCCGGCTCGCTGTAGGCTTTTTCACCTTGTGCCTCAATAATTGAGCTTCTGGTGGATTTCACAGGGGAAGGTTCTATGTTGTGCCTTTTGTTATAGGCAAGCTGTTTTTCCCTGCGGCTGTGTGTATCGTCTATGGCTTTACGCATTGATCCGGTAACTGTATTGGCATACATTATCACCCTTCCCTTAACGTGCCTTGCAGCTCTTCCGGATGTTTGTGTAAGTGAGCGTGAAGAACGCAGGAACCCCTCCTTGTCTGCATCCAGGATTGCTACAAGGGAAACCTCCGGCAGATCGAGTCCTTCGCGAAGCAGGTTTACCCCCACAAGTACGTCAAAATCCCCTTTCCGCAATCCCTCCATTATTTCTATCCTCTCAATGGTGTCAATGTCCGAGTGAATGTAACGGCAGGAGATATCGATGCGTTCAAGGTATTTTGTCAGCTCCTCCGCCATTCTTTTGGTCAGGGTTGTAACCAGCACCCTTTCCTTCCGGGCTGCGCACCCGTTTATCTCGCTTATAAGGTTATCTACCTGGTTTTTGGCCGGCCTTACCTCAACTGAAGGCTCCAGAAGTCCGGTCGGCCTTATTATCTGCTCTACTATCTCACCGCCGCTTTTTTCAGTTTCGTATTCGGCCGGTGTTGCACTCATAAAGATGGTTTGTCCGGCCAGCATTTCAAATTCTTCGAATTTGAGCGGCCGGTTGTCAATTGCCGCCGGCAGTCTGAAGCCGTAATCCACAAGGTTCTTTTTCCGCGAATAGTCGCCCCCGTACATTGCCCTGATCTGGGGGATTGTAACATGGCTTTCGTCAATTACCATCAGGTAGTCGTCCGGGAAATAATCCAGCAGGCAGAATGGGCGGGAGCCCGGACTGCGTCCGTCGAAATAGCGTGAGTAATTTTCTATTCCGGAGCAGTAGCCGAGCTCACTTATCATTTCCAGATCATATTCCACTTTTTGCTGAAGCCGGTTTGCCTCGGTCTCTTTCTTTTCATCAAGGAGCTCGTTGACCCGGTCTGTAAGGTCGTCCTGTATATCCTTTATGGCTTTTTGCATCCTCTCTTTTGTCGTTATAAAAATATTTGCGGGATAAATGTTTATCTCATCCGGCCGGCTTATGGTTTCCCCGCTTAATGGACAGAAAGTTGAGATCTCCTCTATTTCGTCCCCCCAGAAAACTATCCTGCATGCGATATCCCCGTAGGCAAGGAATACATCGATCGTGTCGCCTCTAACCCTGAAATTCCCGTGCCTGAAATCGTGTTCGCTCCGCGAGTAGAGACTGTCGACCAGCCTGCGCAAAAGACGGTTGCGCCCGGCAATCTGGCCTGTTTTCAGGGAAATGACATTGCTGTGAAAATCTTCCGGATTGCCCATTCCGTAAAGGCATGAAACCGAAGATACAACTATCACGTCCCTGCGCCCCGACAGCAGGGATGATGTGGCGCTCAGCCTCAGTTTTTCTATCTCCTCGTTGATCGAGAGATCCTTTTCTATATAGGTGTCAGTTACCGGAAGATACGCTTCCGGCTGATAATAATCGTAGTAGGATACGAAGTATTCCACGGCATTGTCCGGGAAGAAATGCCTGAATTCACTGTAAAGTTGTGCGGCGAGTGTTTTATTGTGACTCAGAACAAGTGTGGGGCGCCGGAGATTTTCTATAACATTGGCTATGGTGAACGTCTTTCCCGAGCCTGTAACCCCCAGCAAAGTCTGGTACTTTTTCCCCTTTTCAACTCCTTCGGTCAGTCTTTTTATTGCCTCCGGCTGATCTCCGGTAGGCACATAGCTGGATGCTATTTTAAATCCCATAATCAGGCTTGCGTTGGCTTAGTTTATTATTTGCATGAGGAATGTGATATAATAATTTAAAACTTTTATTTTTGAAGTTTATTATACAAAAAAGCTGAGTGTGTATACCGGATCTCATTTTGCCGCTTCACTTGGAGAAGCCCTTCATTCATCCTGGAAGGATTTTTTATATGACCCGCAGGTTTCATCAAATCTCCTTTCGGCAGAATCGCAGGCACTGTCAGGGAATTTCACTCCCGACCCGGGGAGGGTTTTGCGTTTTATGACTCTTCCCCTTGGGGAAATGAAGGTTATTGTTCTCGGACAGGATCCTTATCCCACGAAGGGAGTGGCTACCGGGAGAGCTTTTGAGGTGGGCGGACTGAAACTGTGGTCGCAGCCCTTCAGAAATGTTTCCCTGAAAAATATTCTGAGGGGTGTGTACAGTTCTTATAAAGGTTTTGTCACCTCTTACTCCGGTGTGATAAACGATCCCTCGTTCCCGGTTCCGCCTCCCGGCACCCTTTTTGATATGTGGGAAAGGCAGGGTGTAATGCTGCTGAACACATCTTTTACATGTGAAATCGGCAGGCCCGGTGCGCATGCCGGTGCATGGAAAAATTTTACCGCATTGCTGCTGCGCTACATTGCTGGTGAAAACCCCGGACTTGTCTGGCTGCTGTGGGGAAACCACGCGCGCAGGGCGACCGCTGGCATCACCATAAAAAACAGGCTGGAATCGATGCACCCGATGATGTGTTATCCCGGTCCGGGCAGGGAGACCGACTTTTTATTCGGCAATCTCAACCATTTTCATGAAACCCGCCGCCTGATAAACTGGGCTGGTTTGTGAATTCTCAGTTTTCCGTACTGCCTTCCAGCTCGCTCATTATCTGCTCAATTGCCTTGTCAAGCTGAGGCTCCCGTCCCCTGAGGCGGTCATCAAAATCCATTCCTACATGAATATGGTTTAATTAATAAGTATTTAAGGGCAGGACATAGGTTTCTGATACAATATTAATCCTTGTTTTCCTCCAGCACATCATCCGAGTTGAACTGGAATCCCAGCCTTTTTCCGGTCTGCATTTTTGATGTTTCAAATTTTTTGTTCATCTGGGCAACCGAGGTTATTTTAACATTGTCGTAGGGAGGCACCAGCAGGTCAAACTCAAGAGAGTATAAAACCGATGTGTTGATTATCTGCCTTAGTGCACCCGAGTTAATGGCTGCTTTGCCGAAATCCTTGTAGAGATATTTTTTCTGGCGTTTACCCTCAACAAAAAAGCTGTAGTCTTTGTTTACGAATATGCGCGATATGAGATACCCCAGGTCATCAACACGGTTGTACTTGAAAGAATCGGCAAGGAAGTTGTAAACATTGATTATTCCGCAGTAGCTGTTAATATGATTTTCACTGACGTAGGGCATTTCCCAGATAATATGGTTACGGTCAAATTCAAATATATTTGAGTGCATGCTGAAAATTAGGATGTCTCCGGCAATTTTAAGCTCTGCCTCAAACTTCCCCCTGTCACGGTAATCAATAAGTACCCTGTTGTCTGACCCTTTAAGTGATTCATTGTAATTTTCTGCAATTTCCTGCAGGATTTTCTTCAGCATCTCAAACACCTCAAGTGTATTGTCGTATACTATTTGCTTTGTGGCTGCTTTTTCACCCAGAATTTTTATTATGCGTTGTTTTTGTTCTTCGGGCATCATTTTTTAAAGGTTTTATTAATAGGCTCTTGCAAAAAGCACTTTTTTACGGGAGGGATTACCTGTTACTATGCATTTACCTTCTTCTTTTTCCGGAGTGATGGGTATACACCGTATTGTAGCTTTAGTGTCGTTCTTGATGCGCTCCTCTGTTTCAGCTGTGCCGTCCCAGTGAGCAAGTACAAAGCCGCCCCTGTTGTTTATAATATCCCTGAACTCCTCGTATGTGCCGGCAGTAAAGGTGTTTTCCTCCTTGAACCGGAGTGCTCTTGTGTACATATTCTCCTGTATTTCATCAAGGAATTTCTCCACAATATTTTCGACCTGGTCGGCCGGATAAGTCGATTTTTCCATTGTGTCTCTGCGTGTCAGCTCAACCGTGGCATTTTCAATGTCGCGCGGGCCCAGGGCAAGCCTAACAGGAACGCCTTTCAGCTCATATTCGGCAAACTTCCAGCCAGGTTTTTGAGTATCCCGGTCGTCATACTTGACCGAAAAACCACGTTCCTCAAGCCTTTTTTTCAGTTCCCGGGCCTTTTCGGTTATGCGGCCAAGCTCTTCCTCCTTCTTGTATATGGGAATTATTACCACCTGCACGGGGGCAAGTTTGGGAGGGAGGATCAGACCGTTGTCATCCGAATGGGCCATTATCAGTGCCCCCATCAGTCTGGTCGACACCCCCCATGATGTTGCCCATACATGGTCGAGTACTCCTTCTTTGTTTGTGAAAGTTACATCAAAAGCTTTTGCAAAGTTCTGGCCGAGGAAATGGGAGGTGCCCGCCTGCAGAGCTTTACCGTCCTGCATCAAAGCTTCAATGCAATAGCTTTCAACCGCTCCGGCAAACCTTTCACTGGGTGATTTTGTCCCTTTTTCAACCGGCATTGCCATCCATTTTGTAGCAAAATCGGAGTAGACATTGATCATTTTTTTTGTCTCCTCAATAGCCTCCTCTTTTGTTGCATGGGCTGTGTGTCCTTCCTGCCAGAGGAATTCCGCCGTTCTTAAAAAAAGCCTTGTGCGCATTTCCCATCTGACAACGTTTGACCACTGGTTCAGTAGAATAGGCAGGTCGCGGTAGGACTGTATCCAGTTCTTGTAAGTGTTCCATATTATTGTTTCGGATGTTGGCCTGACGATCAATTCTTCTTCCAGTTTCGCGCTCTCGTCTACAACAATGTCCTTGCCGTCCGGGGAGTTTTTCAGGCGGTAATGGGTGACTACGGCACACTCTTTGGCAAATCCTTCAACATGAGCCGCTTCCCTGTTGAAAAAAGATTTGGGTATAAAAAGAGGAAAATAGGCGTTGGAATGGCCTGTTTCCTTAAACATTCCATCAAGTGCAGCCTGCATTTTTTCCCATATGGCATACCCGTATGGTTTTATTACCATGCATCCGCGCACGGGCGAGTTTTCGGCAAGATCGGCTTTGATTACCAAATCGTTATACCATTGAGCATAATTTTCTTTTCTGCTGGTTAAAACTTTGGCCATAATTCTTGGTTGGTATAATTTTTGTTATTATATTTATAGGACAATAAAATGTAAAATAAGCTGGTTTTATATATAAAAAGCAATAAATGTAAAAAACAGCTGCAAATTAAACAAAATAATAATTAAAATAACAATCGGGAGGTTATCATGAAAACAACTGTAAAAATATTGATTGTGGCGATGCTGGTCACAGCAGGATGTTCCTCCGGCACTTACCTGTCTACAGGTTATGACGACCTGTATTTCACTCCCGGTGATGAAGATGTAAGAAAAGCAGAATATACCGAAACTCGGGAAACCGAGGAGGAATATTACGAGTATTATTATGATGATACTGCCTACATCGAGGAAGAGGAAAAAGAAAAGCAGGCATCGGTAATCCATCACCACTATTACGGTCCCCGTTACAGTGATTATTACTGGACTACCCGGATCAGAAGATTTCATTATGATTTTCATTGGGGCTTCCATGATCCCTTTTATACCGGGTTTCACTGGCACCGTCCCTATTATACCGGGTTTCACTGGCACCGTCCCTACTATCACTACAGCTTCCGGTTTGCTTCGCCCTGGCACTACCACGGTTACTGGGGCTATACAGCATGGCATTACAGCCCCTACAGCTGGTATCGCGGGCATCCTTATGGAGGCTGGTATGGTGGCTGGCACGGACACCGTGGCACGGTTACCTATGCAGAGTATGAGTACGGACAGAGGCGTTCGACCGGCTCCTACAGAGCTTCCCGTACAACCGGGTCGAACCTGGGTGTAAGGGATTCCGACGGAAGGCGTGTCAGCAGCAGCGCTACATCTACGGCCACAAGCAGAAGTGGGTTGACAAGAAGTGATGATTCCCGTACAAGCGTAACACGCGCAGGTGATGATTCAAGAACAAGTATTCGCACTGCAGGTGATACACGCAGTGCCGGCACCACAACTACCAGGGTGGGAACCACCTCACGGACAGGCACTGAAACTCGTGTGGGAACAACTACGGGAACTTCCAGGACAAGTGTTGGGACATCGACATCGACAAGGCGAACAGGTACAACAGGTACAAGCGTGGGTACAACCCGGACCGGTACCTCAAGAAGTGTAGGGACATCCCGCACAGGTACATCTACACAGCGTGCGGGGACTGCAACAAGGTCTTCCGGATCAACTTCAACCGGAAGAACAGGACGTCCGGATGAGTCATCTGAAGGCTCCGCACAAAGGGTTGAAGAGTCCGCATCAACTGTGAGAACGCCAACTTATTCACGTCCCGTGTCCGGTTCGACTTACAACAGGAGTACCGCCACTTCCCGGGGAACGAGTGTGTCCGACGAGAACAGCGGTTACCGGAGACCGACAAGCAGTTCCACCTACAGCAGGCCTGAGGTGAGAACAGACAACAACAGAACAACTACGGTGAGGACAGGATCGAGTTCGGACAGAAGATCAACTTCAGTTGGCAGGACAAGCAGCGGCTCCTCTTCATCAAGCAGGGGAACATCAGTATCCAGGCCACCTACAAGGAGCTCGGGATCTTCCGGATCGTCCGGGAGTTCGGGATCTTCCTCCGGATCAAGAAGTAGTTCAGGCTCTTCATCATCTTCCGGACGCAGCTCCTCTAATTCACGTACCGGTGGCGGAAATTAGAAATAAAGTTTTGAAACAAAGAAGTTTAACGAGCTCCCTTTCCGGTCTTCAGGAAAGGGAGCCGTAATAAACTCCCGTTTTTGTTTAATTTTTATCCTAAAATATAACCTAACAAGTATTAATATGAAGCGCAAAATTGCCGTCTTTATACTTAGTATAGTATTTATTCCACTGACTTTTTCACAAAATGAAACGGATGCTCTTCGTTATTCACAGAGATTTTTCGGCTCTACTGCCAGGTCGGTTTCGATGGGAGGAGCTTTTGCTTCACTGGGAGGTGATTTTTTCTCTCTTGGTTACAATCCGGCGGGACTTGGAATATACCGAACTCATGAGGTAACTTTTTCCCCTTCGTTTAATTATAACAGTGTTGAAACCGAATACATGGGAACGGTACGGGATGATGATCTCTACAGTCTGGGTATAGGTAACTTTGGAGTGGTAGCAAGCTTTAACCGCGAGAATGAGTCGGGATGGGTAGGAACCAATATCGGTATCGGGTTTAACAGGCACAATAATTTTAACCGCAACAGAATTATTCAGGGGGTAAATGAAAACAGCTCAATGGCTGATTATTTTATGTATAATGCCAATGGTATTGAACCCGAACACCTCGGCGACCTGGAATGGATGGCTTATGAGACCTTTGTGATTGATTTGCAGGAGGGTGAGGGTGATCTTTATGAAACTCCCGTAATGCTGGGTCAGACCCAGCGTGAAGTTAAGTCGGCGGAAGGCAATGCAGGTGAGTGGACATTTGCTTTTGCAGCCAATTACGAGAATATGTTATACCTTGGGGCAAGTTTTGGCGTGGAAACAGTGGATTATGAATCACGCAGGCGATATCACGAGGTAGACGACCAGAACCTGAGCGAATTTGATGAGTTCAAGCTTACACAGATCCTCAATACTTCAGGTACCGGAATGACATTCAAGGCGGGTGCAGTTTTAAGGCCGGTGGATATGCTAAGGATAGGTGGCGCGGTTCATTTGCCCACTTTTTATAACCTGAGGGACAGCTGGGAAGATAGTATGGAATCCTGGTTTGACCCCGCCTCAGAATATTACCCTTCCCACTCTGAAGCTATGATTGAGAGGAAAGTTAAGGATTATGCAATAAACACACCCTTCAGGGCAATAGGGGGTGTCTCGCTTATGCTTTTCGACAAGCGCGGAATACTGAGCTTTGACTATGAACATGTGGATTATTCTTCGATGAGGCTGAGGGAAACTGATGGTGGTTATGATTTTTATGCTGAAAATGAAGAAATACGCGAATCTTTTACATCTGTCGGCAACCTCAGGGCCGGGGCAGAGCTGAGATTGGGCCCTTTCATGCTCAGGGGAGGTTATGCTTATCATCCAAGTCCTTACGCTTCCGAAGAGATTAACAGGGGGGCAGATTATACAACATATTCAGGTGGTTTTGGTTTCAGGGAAGGAAACTTTATGATCGATTTTGCTTTCAAAACCTCCACTCAAAGCGAATACTACTTTTTATACAACTTGCCGGCCGATATATGGGTTCCTCAAATGGAACCGGCAAAGAACAACAATAATTACAACCAGTTTAAGGCTACCATAGGGTTTAAGTTCTGAAAACCTGCCAGGAGGATAATATAAGCCGGAAAGCTTAAGCTTTCCGGCTTTTTTCAGTTCTGTGCCACTTCTATTTTACCCCGGCGCTTTTTTCAAGGATCATTTTTGAGTCGGGGCCCGTATTGAAGAGCAGGTCAACTATACTCAGGTTTGGCACAAAGCCCCACTTTTCTGAAAAAACCTGCCTGTAAGGGGCCGGGGAAAATGAGGGGTCGGGTAAGTTAAACCTTTCCTTCGGGTGTATCCTGCAGCGGAAGTCATCAACTCCTTCACCGGGGCTTTTTGCGAAATGTCCGGTACATTTTGCCTGCCTGTTTATCTCGAAAATTTCCAGTATTTTTTCCAGTATCATAAAGTTCAGATCAAGAAGGTAAGTGAATTTACCGGTAAAAAAAGGCATAATATCATCAATATAATATTCGTAAAAAGGTGCTGAACGGTAAGCCGATTCGATAGCAATACGGTGATTGTGCTGCCAGTTGTAATGATTGTCAATTTTTGCATCCCTTATGGGAGTTTTAACCGTATTGCCTTTGCTTACCGGAATGGTAAGAGGTATCACCCCGTTGGCTGATAAAATTTTACACCTGTTTCTGTAGGATTGCTTGCAGTAATTTTCGTGGCATTCAATGAGGAAATCTTCATACTGGAGGATTTTTGAAAAGTAATGAATGTTGGGGAAGTAAGCGGTGGATAACAAAAGATGTGATTTGCCTGTTATCATTTATAAATTTAAAATTTTGATGCCGGGCTGTCAGGATCCTGTTGTCTGCCTCTGACTATCCAATTAAGTTGAAAATAAATGTGTCTGTCGCAATACGCGACAGACACATGAAAAATATATAGTGATGCAAAAAACCATTTTTTCCGGCATTTATTTAAAGTAAAAAATTATCAGCCAGAATTTTTTTAAGCTAACACTTTTATTTATATTTAACTTTTCAAAAGTATAAAATTTTCATTATATATCAATAACTACATTGATTGTTTTTGATTGAATTTTATTTTTGCTGTAAATTATATAATATAACAAACTAAAATTTGTGAATATGATGAAGCGCAGGGAATTCATAAGAAAATCGGTGGGTGCCGGAATTGTTGGATCGGCGCTTACTTTTACAGGATATAACAAATTGTTCGGCTCCGCCGTAAGTGACAGTGAATCACCTTACGACCTGGTAGCTGTTCGCGGCGGGGAACCCGATATTATGTTCGACCGTGCAATTGATGCGCTTGGTGGTCTCGAAAGATTTATAAAGAAAGGACAAACTGTGGTATTAAAGCCTAACATGTCGTGGGATGTTCCTCCCGAGAGAGGTGCTAACACTCACCCGGGCCTGATGAGCCATATAGTTAAAAAATGCCTGGAAGCGGGTGCAAGCCGGGTGTATGCTTTTGACAATACATGTGACAACTGGGTAAGAAGTTACAGAAACAGCGGTGTAGAGGATGCGGTAAATGATGCGGGAGGACGTGTACTGCCTGCTAATACGGAAGATTATTTCAAAGAGGTGGAGGTTGAAAAGGGGAAACGCCTTACCCGGGCAAAAGTACACGAACTGTTGCTGGACAGTGATGTTTACATAAATATACCGGTACTTAAGCATCACGGTGCAACCGGGATTACCATTACTCTCAAGAACCTTATGGGTGTTGTATGGGACAGGCGATACTGGCATAATAATGACCTGCAACAGTGCATAGCCGATTTCGGAACATGGTACAGAAAACCGGACCTTAACATTGTCGATGCATACAGGGTGATGATGCGTAACGGTCCGCGCGGCGTTTCAGTTGACGACCTTGTAGAGATGAAAGCACTGATTGCCTCAACCGATATGGTTGCAGCCGATGCAGCCTCGGCAAGTCTTTTTGGTACAGAGCCGTCGGAGGTAGGCCATATTAAGATAGCTCATGAAATGGGTGTTGGCAACATGAACCTGGAAGAGCTTTCCATTCACCGTATTTCGGTTTAACCTGCAACAGACAACTTTTTTCATTTACTTTGCCGTTGGTCGCCGGCCGAAAGGTATGTGTAGATTGTATAATATTTATATATCCTGACAATGCAAAAACATCTAAAGCCCCTTAGAGTCATAATATCTTTATTTTTTCTGATAACTGCTTCATTAATATTTATCGATTTCAGGGAGTTTTTTTCAGAATCTTTCATTTCCGGATTTTTATCCCTTCAGTTTGCCCCATCGGTAATGCGCTTCATCCATATATTGGGTATAAGTTTTTTCGGTTTTCTGTTTATACTTCTGCTTACTGCGCTTTTCGGGCGTGTTTATTGTTCAACCATTTGTCCGCTCGGCATTTTCCAGGATGTGATATCGTGGATTTCAAAAAAGGTAAGGAGAAAAAAACGACCTTACAGCTATTCCCCGCCGCGGAACAAGCTTCGATATTCACTGCTGGCAGTTACGGTGATATTCCTTCTTTTCGGCAGTGTTCTGGCTTTGAACCTGCTTGATCCCTACAGCAATTTCGGTCGCTTTTTCACCTATTTTGCAAAACCTGTTGCCGTTTGGGTGAACAACAACCTTACCGGCATAGTGGGTGGTTATACATTATACCGTGTCAGTATACCTCCAATTCCCTGGCAGACCGCAGTTTTCCCTGCCCTTATGCTAGTTCTGGTTGTGGGGTTGTCATACAAATACGGCAGGCTTTATTGCAATACCATTTGTCCGGTAGGTACCTTTTTGGGACTGATTTCGAAATATTCACTTTTCAGGATCAGGATAGGGGAGAAGTGCACGGGCTGTGCGCATTGCGTCAGGGTTTGCAAATCCTCTTGTATAGACTTTAAAACCAAAGGGATCGATTTTACAAGATGTGTCAACTGCATGAACTGCCTGAGGGTTTGTGAGGCTGTCAGATACCGTTACAGCGGCGCTCCTGCTCTTCAAAGAGTTTCAGTTTCCAGTGAAGCAAATGAAAAGACGGATAAAAGCAAGCGACAATTTCTGCTGATGGTCGTTGCATCGCTGCTGGGACTAAAAAGCATTGCATCGGCTGCAAACAGCAGGCAAACAACCACCAATCGTGCCAGGAGACGCAATCAGGGTGATGAGCCTGAAATGTCGCGAGAGTCGACTATCCCTGAAAACCGGCAAAACCCGGTTTCCCCGCCCGGTTCTGTAAGCATTGAAAAATTCAACAAGTCGTGCACGGCTTGCGGGTTGTGTGTAAGCGAGTGTCCGGGACATGTTTTACAGCCTTCTTTTATGGAATATGGACTGATCGGGTTTATGCAGCCCCACATGGATTTTCGTTCCGGATTCTGCAATTTCGACTGCACAAAATGCGGAGAGATTTGTCCGACGGGAGCCATACAACCTCTGACCGTTGAGAAGAAGCATCGTACACAGACGGGAGTGGCCATTTTTATTCAGGAGAACTGCATTGTGTTTGTAGATCACACCGACTGCGGTGCGTGCTCGGAGCATTGTCCCACCAGGGCGGTTGATATGGTGCCTTTCACCGGCAATCTTCATATTCCGGAAGTTACCGAGAATATATGTATCGGCTGCGGGGCATGCGAATACGCTTGTCCGGTGGAGCCCTACAAGGCAATATATGTGGAAGGTAATCCAAGGCATGAGCTGGCCGACAGGCCGGAGCATGAGAAGCTGGAACAGCCCGATACGGAAGACTTCCCTTTCTAACGGATGCCTGAAAAGATACGGTTCCACCTTATCCTGCCAAGTCCGCTGCCGTGAGGATCCAGTGACAGCCATATGAACATGGGACTGCCGACAATATGATCCTGGGGCACAAAACCCCAGTATCTTGAATCAAGTGAATTGTGCCTGTTGTCGCCGATCATAAAAAAGTAGTCCATTTCAAAGGTATAGGAACCGGTTTTTTCTCCGTTTATGAAAATTTCCCCGTTTTCAATCTTCAGATCGTTCTTCTCATATGCCTCTATGATACGCTCATATTTAGATATGTTGCCGGTGTCTATCTCCACCGTTTTCCCTTCCCGGGGTATGGCAAGCGGACCGAAATGGTCTTCGTTCCATGGGTAGGAGGGGTCATTGGGGAAGACAAACGGACTGAAGTTGCCTTCTTTGCTTTCCCACCTTGTCGCGGATTCCACATTGGGAAAATCGAGTATTTTTTCCGCTTTTTCGCGGGTCAGGGGTACGAAATATTCAGAAGAGCTGTAGCTCATTACTTCGTCGGGGTTTACTCCCATATCATTCAGCGCCCTTCTGTTCAGGGGAGAACCGTCTGTGCGGACAATGTGCTGATGCTGAATGGTTTCAATGCCGGCATCAAAGGAGTCGCCGTTTACAAATATTTCCCCGTTTATGATCTCAAGGGTGTCACCGGGCAGACCGACACATCTTTTTATGTAATTGTCGCGCTTGTCAACCGGACGCGATATTACCGTGAAATTTTCGTGGATATGCTCCCTGGCTCTTGCCATGTACCTGTTGACCTCCTGACTGCTTCCATCCCTGAAAAGGCGGTTGCCGCCAAGCTCTTGTGCATACTGCATCATCACGTTGTAATAGCTTTGATCCTGCATCTCCAGTATGACTGTGTCACCGGCGGGAAAATTGAAGACCACAATATCGTTGTTCTCTATCTCCCTTAATCCGGCAAGCCTCTTGTAAGGCCACTTAACCCATTCAACATATGACTTCACACTTTCTGTCAGGGGCATGGTATGGTGTGCAAAAGGAAAGGAAATTGGGGTGTTTGGCATTTTTGGACCGTAAGTGAGCTTGCTTACAAACAGGTGATCGCCCACCAGCAGTGATTTTTCCATTGAGCCGGTAGGTATTTTATAGTTCTGGAAAAAGAAGATATTAATGAAGGTAACGGCAATAACGGCAAAGATCAGTGCATCCAGCCATTCGATAAAGGTGCTGTTCTTTCCTTCTCTTTTCTTCCAGAAGGTCCAGTTAACCTTTTTGGTTATATATATATCAAAAATAACCGGCAGTCCGAGTAAAAACCAGTAATTGCCCAGCCAGATCACCCAGAGGATATAGGCCAGTGAAACCAGCCCGCATTTTATATAAGCCGCGTATTTATTTAAAAATTGCATCTGTGATTGTTGTGTTAGTATTAAATATTTGTGGATTAATTATTATTTGCATTTGCGCTTTTTACAGGTCAGCCGGCACAGGGTTTAATCAAGTCCGAGGAGATCTTTCATTGAATAGACCCCTTTTTTACCCTTTACAAATTCCCCTGCAGCTACGGCACCTTCTGCGAACCCTTTTCTGCCGAGTGCACGGTGCGATATTTCTATCTCATCAAAGACCGATTTGTAGCTTACAATATGTGTACCCGGCACCTCCCCTTTTCTCTCGGATTTTATCGGGACAAGAGAAGGGGAGCCCTCCTGTTTACCGGTCCATCCTTCTACCTTTTTCAGTTTTGATTTCAGGTCATCGGCCAGTTTAATAGCCGTACCGCTTGGTGCATCCTTTTTATGAACGTGATGGACCTCGTATATATTGACCCTGTATTGCGGAAAGTGGTCCATTACCCCGGCCAGCCACCTGTTGAGGCTGAAGAGTATATTTACCCCCAGACTGAAGTTTGAGGCATGAAACAGGCAGCCCTCCTTTTCCCGGCAAATCTTTTCGGCCTCTTCCATTTTATCACCCCATCCGGTTGTGCCGCTAACTACCGGTATCCGGGCCTCAAAGCATTGAATAATATTTTCAAAGGCAGAGGAGGGAGTTGAGAATTCAATTGCCACGTCGGCTTTTGAAAGGTTGTCTGCGGTAAGCTCTGAAGTGTTCTCCCGGGTTATTTTCAAAATCGTTTCATGACCTCTTTCATGGGCAACCTTTTCAATTTCCCTGCCCATTTTCCCGTATCCAATAATGGCAATTTTCATTTTAAATCAATATTCAGTGAGTTATTGCGGTGTGTCAATCATGTTTATGTCTTTAGCAGGGCCCCATGATTTTTCATCTTATTTTGTCTGTCAAAGGCTGATGGTGGAGCTTTTTTTATAAGTGATTGTCAATATTTAAAAGCACAGGTAAAAATAAAAAAAGGGAAACAATTATGCTTCCCTTTTAAAGAGTTATTCCTTTTTATTATTTTTTTGCTGTGTCAGCAACAGCTTTAAAAGCTTTGGGGTGGTTCATTGCCAGATCGGCCAGAACCTTACGGTTGAGTTCAATGCCCTTTTTGTTAACGGCTCCCATAAATTCGCTGTAGGACATTCCTTGTTCCCTTGCAGCGGCATTTATTCGCTGTATCCAAAGTTTTCTGAAAGCTATCTTTTTCTTTTTCCTGTCCCGGTATGCGTAAAGCTTCCCTTTCTCAACGGCATTTTTGGCAACCGTATGAACATTTTTCCTCCTGCCGAAATATCCCTTGGCCTGTTTAATGATCTTTTTCCTTCTGTTCTTTGCTGCTACCGAATTTACTGATCTTGGCATAACTTAAAGTTTTTTGGTGGTCAGCGTTTCGCTCTGTTCGAAATCTTTGGTGCTGATTCACCAGGGTTATTCAAAAATTTATTTCATTGCAAGCAAAAGCCTGATATTCTTTTCATCCGACTTGCTAACAGTTGTATAATATGTAAGGTTTCTTTTCCTTTTTTTGGACTTATTTGTAAGAAGGTGGCTTTTGTAAGCATGCTTGCGTTTAATCTTCCCTCTTCCGGTGAGGCCGAATCTTTTTTTTGCACCGGCATTGGTCTTCATCTTGGGCATTTTATATCGCTTTTTAATGTTTGATTTATTTTATTGCTTTTTTTGTGTTTTCGGACTCAGAAACATTATCATTCTTTTCCCTTCCAGCTTGGGCATTTGCTCTACTTTTCCGTATTCTTCAAGCTCCTGGGCAAACCTCAGAAGCAGGATCTCTCCCTTCTCCTTGAAAAGTATGGTCCTCCCCTTAAAAAAGACGAAAGCCTTTAATTTGCATCCATCCTGTAAAAATTTCTTTGCATGGTTGAGCTTGAACTGAAAATCGTGCTCGTCCGTGTTGGGACCGAAACGTATTTCCTTTACAACAACCTTCTGGGTTTTGGCTTTGATCTCTTTTTGTTTCTTTTTCTGCTGGTACAGGAACTTGTTGTAATCAATTATTTTGCATACAGGCGGATCCGCCTTGGGTGAAATTTCTACCAGATCAAGCTCCATTTCATCTGCCAGTTTCAGGCATTTTTCCAGTGTATAAATGCCGGGTTCTTCTATGTTGTCCCCGACCAGGCGGACCTTTTCAGCTTTTATTCTCTCGTTTATCCTGTATTGTGGCTCCTGAGTTCCTTTTTTGCTATACTTTCTGGAACCTTTTGGCCCTTTGGACTGGTAATTTTTTTTGATCGCTATTGTTAAATCCTCCTTATTTAGTTAACAATCGGTTTATTTGTGCTTGTTGTTTGCTTTTTGACTTCGTTGGTAACCATTGCGGCAAAATCCTCCAGCTCCATTGAGCCCTTATCGCCTTCACCCTGGCGGCGGACAGAAATTTTGCCGCTTTCGGCTTCTTTTTCGCCAATGACAAGCAAGTAAGGGATCCGCTTCATCTCATTGTCCCTTATCTTTCTTCCCACTTTTTCATTTCTGTTGTCAACCAACGCGCGAATATCGTAATTATTTAGGAATTTTAAAACTTTTTTTGCATAAAACTCGAATTTTTCACTAACGGTTATTATGACAGCCTGCTCGGGAGCCAGCCATAAAGGGAACCTGCCTGCCGTGTGCTCGATCATTACCGCAACGAAACGCTCCATTGAACCAAAGGGTGCCCTGTGTATCATCACCGGCCTGTGTTTTTCATTGTCAGCTCCCGTGTATTCAAGATCAAACCTTTCCGGCAGGTTGTAGTCCACCTGGATCGTGCCGAGCTGCCACTTCCTTCCCAGTGCATCATTTACCATAAAGTCGAGTTTCGGACCGTAAAAGGCGGCCTCCCCGTAAACGATCTTTGCATCAAGCCCCTTTTCTCTTGTCGCCTCTAAGATGGCATTTTCCGCCTTTTCCCAGTTTTCGTCTGTTCCAATGTAGTTTTCCTTCTCCTCCTTGTCACGCAGGGATATATGTATTTCAAAGTCTGAAAACTCAAGCGCATTGAAAATTATAAATACAATGTCAATCACTTTTATAAATTCTTCCTTAAGCTGGTCGGGACGGCAGAAGATATGGGCGTCGTCCTGGGTGAACCCTCTTACCCTGGTAAGACCGTGAAGCTCTCCGCTTTGTTCATAGCGGTAAACAGTGCCGAATTCAGCATATCTTACCGGCAGGTCTTTGTAGGAGCGGGGGGAGGATTTGTAAATCTCACAGTGGTGAGGGCAGTTCATTGGCTTAAGCATGAACTCCTCGCCTTCTGCCGGAGTATTTATAGGTCTGAATGAGGACTCCCCGTATTTTTCATAATGCCCGGAGGTGATATAGAGCTCTTTTTGTCCGATGTGTGGAGAAAGTACCGGATCATAGCCGTAATCGTCCTGTACTTTTTTAAGGAAGTTCTCAAGCCTCTCCCGCAGACGCGCGCCTTTTGGAAGCCACATTGGCAGACCGGAACCCACTTTCCGGGAAAAAGTGAAAAGCTCCAGCTCCTTTCCCAGCCTGCGGTGGTCACGCCTGGCCGCTTCCTCCAGCATTTCCATGTGCCGGTCAAGAAGCTTTTGTTTTGGAAAACTTATACCGTATATCCTTGTCAGCTGTTTTCTGTTTTCATCTCCCCTCCAGTACGCCCCTGCAATGTTGAGAAGCCTGACCGCTTTTATGTAGCTTGTGTCGGGCAGATGAGGCCCGCGGCACAGGTCGCTGAAATTGCCGTGCAGATAAAAGGTTATGGTCTCATCCTCAAACTCGTTTATCAATTCCACCTTATATTCATTTCCTTCTTTCCTGTAATGGTCTATAGCTTCTTCTTTTGGTACCTCTTTTCTTATAAACCTGTTCTTCTGCCTTGCAAGTTCAATCATTTTCCTCTCAATTTCCGGGAAGTCTTTCTCCGATATGTTGTGTCCGCAGGGATCGATATCGTAGTAGAATCCGTTGTCTGTTGACGGACCGATACACAGCTTTATGCCCGGATAAAGAGATTCAAGGGCTTCAGCCATCAGGTGTGCAGAAGAATGCCAGAATGCATGGCGCCCCTCTGCATCATCCCAGGTGTAAAGCTTAATTTCAGCATCTTTTTCAATTGGAAAAGTAAGATCATATACCTGCCCGTTAACCGACACGGCATAGACCTCCTTTGCCAGCTTTTCACTTATGTTTTTTGCTATCTCAAGACCGGTAACTCCTTCTGGATACTCTTTTACCGACCTGTCCGGCAGTGTTATTCTGATCATTTTTTAATTAATTGCAGTTTGCAAATATATATCATTTTTCTCCTGTAAAAAAGTGTCAATATTTTTTCTGTTTCCCCTCACAGCCATTTTATTTGCCGGCTGGCTTTGGGCTGGCCGGACAAAATTTCTTTTGGGGGCAAAACTCTTTTGTGGCGGGTTTCAAAACTTTTTTGTGGCGGACTTTTTTTCAAAATTTTAGTTATGACAATATTTTTTTATTAATTTTGCAGGCATCCATGCCCGGATGGCGGAATTGGTAGACGCGCTAGTTTCAGGGACTAGTGTTCGCAAGAACGTGCTGGTTCGAGTCCAGTTCCGGGCACTGCCGCCCAGGTGGTGGAATGGGTAGACACGCCAGCTTGAGGGGCTGGTGCCCGTTAAAGGGCGTGCTGGTTCGAATCCAGTCCTGGGCACAACTTAATATCCTATAACCCACAGCACCCTCTCCTCCTCAAGACATCTGTCTATGAGGAGGATAATTTCATTGACGGTATCGCATGCACTGTCCCTGTATTTTTCCCAGTTTGTGGTCCACTGCGGATCGATTTTTTCCAGCTCTATAAGGAAGTTGCTCCCCATAAAAGTTTTTTTCACAAATGATTTGAATTCATCAAGGCTTTGCAGGGCTTCCATTTCGGTGATCTGATCCTTTAGCTCATTTTGAAGTGGTACAATGGAGCGGCTGTCGTATTTTGTGGGTCCGAAATAATCGAATAAACTGTTGCTGCGCTCGAAACATGGGGCAAACAGGCTGAATACTTCTCCGTCAAGATATTTCGATTCGGGATCACACTTGTTGAAATGTTCATTGTTGCCCGATATGTTCAATTCAAAAAAATTGAGCCAGTCGGCATTTTGAAGTTTTATTTCCATTTGAGGTTTGTTTAAACAGCGAAAATTACAAATTTTGATAAAACCGGCAAAATATAAGGTAAACAGGAAAAACTTACCTGGAAAGGTTGTTCAGCCGGTCTAACAATCCGAAATTTCCGCGGTACATTTCCTCCTTAATTTCGTTGTAATAGGCTTTCAAATTATCAACTCCTTCATTGTTGCCAGGGTGATTAATTTTGTATATCAGTTTGTTGCGGAGGTTTATGGCTTCGGCCAATATTTCCCTTGTGTTTTCCTGGTTTAGCGAAGGTGTATATTCCAAAAAAGTGAAACATTCAAAAACAACTTTCAAGCACAGGGAGTTCACCTCCTTTTTCAGCAATTTGCGGCTGGCCATTTTAATTGTAATAGGAAAGATTAAGTGGTTATTCACTTTTCAATACAACAACAAAATACGAATAATTGTAAAATAAACAATTTTTTTACACCTCTTTTTAAAAAGAGGGCAATATATAATTTAACCCTTTTTTTAAAAGTGACCTTATTTGCTTAAGTGGCTTGAGTATGGCCGTATTATTTTTAAAACCGTTAACTTTGAAAAAAAATACCAAAAATGTCAGATTGCAAAGGAGAAAAATATATCCTGGATAAACGTCCGCTTCCAACTGCCGGGTTTGATGATACAATTTTTTCGCACGGACGCTCAGTCTATGAAATTATAAGAGTGATAGACAGAGCTCCTTTATTCCTCGGGGATCATCTTGAAAGACTTTACGGATCGCTGGAGGGCTTGGGGCTTGAAACGTCACTTTCCCCTCGGGAGATTGAAAGGAGAGTACGACTGCTTATTTCGTTGAACCCCCAAAAAGAGGGAAATATAAGAGTCGTTTTGCATTTTCCCGGTGACTGCGCCAGGCCATTGTTCCTGGCTTATTATACCGGCCACAAATATCCCGGAACTGTTCATTATGAAAAAGGTGTAGAGGTTGCACTTTTTGCAACCGAACGACCGAACCCTCACACCAAGCTAATCGATGTGGAGCTTAGAAGCAGGATGGACTCTTTCATTAAAAAGAACAATGTCTATGAGATTTTGCTGGTTGACCGCAACGGGTTTGTCACCGAAGGCAGCAAGTCCAACTTTTTCTTTGTAAAAAACGACCGGTTGCTTACAGCTCCTGAAGAAGATGTGCTTCAGGGAATAACCCGCAAATATATTTTCAGTATATGCCAAAATAGATCCATAGATATAATTCAGAGAAAAATAAGCCGTGATGAGCTTCCGGAGATGGAGTCATGCTTTATTACCGGCACCTCTCCAAAAGTTTTACCCGTTAAAAGAATAGGAGATTTTACCTACAATGCGCACCATCCGCTTGTGAGGAAACTTATGGAGGAGTATGACAGGCTGATAGAAGATTATATCAGCCGCTCACATAACACAACGTTTTCAACATGATGGGTGTGGGGAAACATGTCTACCGGCTGCACTTTCACCACTTTGTAGTGATCAGAGAGCATTTCAATGTCGCGCGACTGGGTTGCGGGATTGCAGCTTACATAAACGATCTTTTTGGGTTTAATCTCTTTCAGTCTTGATACTACATTCTTGTGAACCCCGGTCCGGGGAGGGTCCACTATCACTGTATGGGGCGCCCCGTTTTTTTCAATGAATATATCGTCGAGTACCTCTTTTATGTCCCCTGCAAAAAAATGTGTGTTTTCAATACCGTTTAGTTCCGAGTTTATCTTTGCATAATCTATTGCCTCCTGAACATATTCTATACCCACGACCCTGCCGGCAAAGGGTGCCATAAAAAGAGCAATGCTCCCCGTGCCTGTGTAGAGGTCGTATATCACCTCATGCTTTTGGGGGTTTGCGAAATCCCTGACCGTTTTGTAAAGGTTGTATGCCTGCCGGGAGTTAGTCTGGAAAAAGGATTTCGGACCGATTTTGAATTTCAGGCCTTCCATTTGTTCTATAAGATGGTCCTTTCCTGAAAAAGGGTGAACATCAAGGTCTGTTATTGTATCGTTCCCTTTCGGGTTGATAACATACATAAGGGAAGTGACCGACGGGAAGGAATCTCTGATGAACCTGAGCATCTTTTCGCGTGCTGCACGCTCTTCGCGGAAAAATACCACGATCACCATCACCTCTCCTGTTGAGCTTGTACGTATGATAAGAGTCCGCAAAAGTCCTTCCTGTTTTATTATATCAAAGAAAGGTAAACTGTTTTTGCCGGCGTAATCCTTTACAGCCAGCCGGATCGAATTTGAAGGCTCCTCCTGCAGGTAACACCCGGTCAGGTCCAATACCTTGTCAAATCTCCCGGGTACATGGAATCCCAAAGCATTAGTGTCTCCTATCTCCTCCCCGGAGTCAATTTCCTCCCTTGTGAGCCAGCGTTTGTTTGAAAATGTGAATTCCATCTTGTTCCTGTAGTGGGTGGTCTTTTCCGAAGGAATAACAGGGTTTACCGGGGGCAGCCCGGTTTTGCCTATTCGTGTGAGATTGTCTATAACCTGCTGCCTTTTGAATTTAAGCTGCTCGCTGTAGGGAATGTGCTGCCATTTGCATCCGCCGCAAACGCCAAAATGCCTGCAAAAAGGTTCTGTGCGCAAGGGGGATAATTTGTGGAAATGCTCAGCCACCGCCTCGGCATGTTTTTTCTTTTTTCTTATTATTCTAAGGTCGGCTACATCTCCGGGTGCGGCGTAAGGAACGAAAACAACCATCCCTTCAATCCTGGCAATGGCCTTGCCTTCGGCAGCCAGACCGGTTATTTCTGCTTTTTCTATTATTTTGTTCTTCTTGCCCATATGTTAATGGTTGTGGCATCTTTTTTTATTGTAAGCTTTCTGCCAGTGCAAATTTTCGGCCCGTTGCAGCGGCAGCTGTTTTTGCCCTGAAAAGGAATCTGGACCCAAAGGTTTTGCAAAGATAGAAAATCCAACATCTTTAATTTAATGCGTAAATGGTTATTTTTGCATTTTGGTAAAAAAGGGACGATGATAACGATCAACAATGTTGCGGTTCAGTTTGGCGGTCTGCTGTTGTTTAAGGATATCTCTTTCCAGGTAAACCGTGATGACAGGATAGGGCTGGTTGGCAGGAACGGCTCCGGGAAGACCACCCTTTTGAGGCTGATAAAGGGACTTGACCAGCCTGAGGAAGGGGAGGTTTCAGTTTCGCGTGAAGTGGAGACAGGTTACCTGCCACAGCAAATGGTTCATGAGGACGGAAAAACCGTTTTTGATGAGGCTCTCTCTGCTTTCTCTGAAGTTTTACATCTTGAGAGGGAAATAGAGAGGATTAACCGGTTGCTGTCTGGGCGTACCGATTACAACTCGGCAGATTACATGGAGTTTGTTGCCGCCCTTACAGAATATAATGAAAGGCTGGGCATGTTGGGGGGAGATACAGTGCGTGCAAGGGTTGAAAAGATTTTGTATGGACTTGGGTTCAGGGCTGCGGATTTTGAAAGGGCAACACGGGAGTTCAGCGGGGGGTGGCGGATGCGCATAGAGCTTGCCAAAATACTACTGAGGGAGCCGGATCTGCTCTTGCTGGACGAGCCGACCAATCATCTTGACATTGAGTCGATTCAATGGCTTGAGGAGTTCCTGGCTGGTTTCCGCGGTGCGGTTATATTGATTTCCCACGACCGTGCTTTTCTGGATGCCTTAACAAACAGGACGATTGAAATTTCACTTGGAAGAATATACGATTACAAAGCTCCCTATTCCCGCTATGTTGAATTGCGCAGGGAAAGAAGGGAGCGTCAGGAAGCGGCCTACCGCAACCAGCAGAAAATGATACAGGAGAACGAGAGGTTTATAGAGCGTTTCCGCTATAAGGCCACCAAAGCCCCACAGGTGCAGTCGCGCATCAAACAGCTTGAAAAAATGGAGCGGGTTGAGATTGATCAGGAGGATACAAGCAGCATAAACGTACGTTTTCCCCCTGCACCAAGATCAGGAAGCATAGTGGCCGAAATGTCGGGTGTAGGCAAAAGTTTTGGCCAGGTAAGGGTTCTCGACAATGTCGATATGATTATTGAAAGAGGGGAAAAAGTTGCTTTTGTCGGGCGCAACGGGGAGGGCAAAACAACCCTTTCCAGGATCATTGCCGGGGAGCTGGACCATGAAGGGAAGGTGAAAATGGGATACAATGTAAAGACAGCCTACTTTGCCCAGAATCAGGATGAGTTGCTTGACAGGGAGAAAACAGTATTTGAAACGATTGATTCAATTGCCGAAGGGGATACGGGGAAACAGGTGAGAAGCATACTGGGGGCTTTTCTTTTCAGTGACGATGATGTGGACAAAAAAGTGGGGGTGCTGTCCGGAGGAGAACGCTCCAGGCTGGCCATAGCAAAGCTTTTGCTTGAGCCCTGCAATTTCCTTGTTCTGGATGAGCCTACCAACCACCTTGATATGCAGTCAAGGGAAATATTGAAGAGAGCGCTGCTGAACTATGAAGGAGCGATAATTGTGGTTTCCCATGACAGGGATTTTCTTGATGGACTGGTCGGGAAGGTTTACGAGTTTAAAAACAGGAATGTTGGAGAGCATACCGGGGGTATATATGACTTTCTCCGAAAGAGAAAGCTCAGCTCACTTGGCCAGCTTGATGCCCCCTCAGGTGTAAAGCAGGAGAAATCCTCAGGGGAAAAAGAAAAGACTCCCTCTCAAAACAAGCGGCTTTATGAGCAGAAAAAGGAGTATGACAGGCGTATAAGAAAAATTGACTCTCAGCTGGAAAGGACCGAATCAACAATCGAAGAGCTTGAGGAAAAGATAGCGGAAATGGATGCCCGCCTGGCCGAGGCAGGCGAGGATATTGAAAAATTGAACGAAGAGGGTTTTTTTCAGTGTTACGAAAAATACAAATCGCGTCTTGCATCGGAGATGGAAAAATGGGAACATCTTGCCGGCAGTCTGGAAGAAGAACAAAAGAAAAAACCTTTTTAAAATACTATTATGCCCCCGACCAAAAATGATTGTATATTCGGCCTGCACCCGGTTATCGAAGCCATCAGATCGGGAAGGGAGATTGAAAAGATTCTTTTAAAAAGAGGACTTAAAGGGGGGGCTTTCCAGGAGCTTACCACCCTTGTCAGGGAAGCGGGAATACCCTTTCAGTATGTTCCCGTGGAAAAGCTTAACCGTGTAACAAACGGTAATCATCAGGGAGTTATAGCTTTTGTCTCACAGGTAACTTACCAGCCTGTGGAAAACGTGCTGCCGGCAATTTATGAAAAGGGGGAGAGCCCTTTTATTGTGGTGCTGGACGGGGTAACGGATGTTCGAAATATGGGTGCGGTAGCCCGTTCTGCATTGTGTGCCGGTGTTCACGCCCTTGTTGTGCCTTCGGCAGGCAGGGCAATGATCACCGCAGAAGCGGTAAAAAGCTCAGCAGGTGCCCTCAACACTATTCCGGTCTGCCGCGAGGCAAATCTTGAAAAAACAATTAATTTTTTAAGAAAAAGCGGATTAAAGATTGTAGCGGCCGGCGAAAAGGCTCCGCGGAATTATTTTGAAGTAACTTACGCCGGGCCTCTGGCCCTTGTTCTCGGTTCGGAAGAAAAAGGAGTATCATCCGGGCTCCTGGAATCGGCAGATGAGCATGTGAGAATTCCCGTCGGCGGTCCTGTCGGCTCCCTGAATGTGTCGGCCGCCGCCGCCGTCATAATTTTTGAAGTTGTCAGGCAGCGCATGGTAACCTGAAACTTCACCTCCCCCGGCTACCGGTTTTGACCCTAAACTGCTCTTATCCGTTCTTGTCTTCTTTCAGGGAGGTTTCACCGGGGTTTGCCTCCGTTTTATTTTCCATTGTTTCACCAAGCCTCCTGAAATCTTCACCCGTGGGATTCTGGAATACCCTCAGGTCAAATTCCGGCACAGCTGCAATAATGTGGTCGAATATGTCTGCCTGGATCGATTCGTATACCGGCCACGACTGCTCCCTGCAGAAAACGAATATTTCAACGGGAACGCCTTTGTCAGTAGACTGAAGATGTCTTACTAGAAAGGTCATATCATTGTGTACTTTCGGGTGCCTTTGAAGATAAAGGGTTATATATTGACGGAAAACCCCCAGGTTTGTTTGCCTTCTGCCGTTAACAAGTACCGAATTGTCAATCCCGTGCTTTTTGTTGTAATCTTCCAGCTCCTCCTGCTTTTTGTCGATATAATTGCGCAGTATCTGTATCCTTTTGAATTTTTCCAGCATCCCGGGAGTACAGAACTTAACGCTTTTCAGGTCTATATTGACTGAACGCTTGATCCTTCTTCCCCCCGATTCTTCCATGCCCCTCCAGTTAATAAAGGATTCCGACACAAGTGAATATGTGGGAAAAGAAGAGATCGTCTTGTCCCAGTTCCTTACCTTTACCGTGTTAACGGTTATGTCGGTGACTATCCCGTCGGCATTTTTCTCTGGCATTTCAATCCAGTCGCCCACCCTCACCAGCTGGTTTGCAGTGATCTGGATCCCGGCCACGAATCCCAGTATTGTATCCTTGAAGACCAGCATCAAAACTGCAGCCATAGCACCTAGCCCGGTAAAAAAAACAAGGGGTGACTTGCCTATTATAACCGAAAGAATCACTATGCCCCCGACAAAATATATGATTATCTTAAGTATCTGGATATAGCTTTTTATTGTTTTTTCTTTTGCCACCGGAAGGGTGTTGTAGAAAACGTGCAGTACGTTAAGCAGTGCATCAATGGCCATCATTCCCAGGAAGATCATTATAACCGACAAGATGTCGCGGACAACCGGCACCGCTTCGGGGTATCCTGCAAGGGCAATGGGAATTGTATAATAAATGAAAAGTACGGGGGCAAAATTGGCCAGCCTTTTTAAAAGCTTTTTTTCGACAATTACATTGTCCCAGCTGAATCCGGATTTTTTAATATAATGTCTTATCTGAACAAGCAGTATTTTTTTGACGATAAAATTTGCTGTCCAGGCAATAAGGAGAATTGCAGACGTAACTATAAGAGTTGAAAGCAGAAGGGCGTAACTTTCACCGACCCCGGCATTCAAGAGCCATTCGTTTAAAAGTTGGGTCAGTTGCGTGGTTATGGGAATCATGGTTCAGGGTGCCGTTAAAAAATTTTTTTGCGAAAATACACCCAAAAACCATTATATCAAAATTATTTTAACCGGTTTTTCCCCGGAAGGAGAAGGGCTTATTCGCCCCTCCCTTCTCTTTGTTTTCTTTCAATAAAGTAATAAATAATCAGTCCGCTCCCCCCAAGGAGAAATACCATTGAAGAGTAGGCCACTTCCGGTCTTATTGAAGTTGTTGCCTCAAGCAGGTTCCCTGCAAGCAGTCCTGCAGCCACACCGGCAAGGAAGATCCCCCATTTCAGGCAGGGGTAACCAAACCGGCCGTTTTTATTGTAGAAAATTGAGGCGTCGGCTCCTTTCTCAATAAGCATCTCGCGCTCCTTTCTCCTGTTTTTTATGTAGGAGAGTGCCACAACGGCGCCGAATATTATTGCCAGAACAAATACAGGTGTTAATTCAACCATGACATAATGTTTTTAATTTGTATTACTGTTTTTCTCACCTTTATGACGCAGGTTTTTTTAATGGTTACAAAAAAAAACAAAAATTTGCATAAATAGATCCAAATTTGTAACCGTCAGGGAGGAGTTACGTCATATATTTGTAAAATGGAGTACAGGGAAGACGAATATTACATTGGCAGGGTCCTCGACGGCAATACAGACGCTTACGGGTTTCTTGTGGAGAAGCACAAAAACCTTGCCTTTACCATTGCCCTTCGTATTGCCGGAAACAGGGAGGATGCCGAGGAGATAGCCCAGGATGCCTTTGTAAAAGTTTACCGTTCATTGAAAAATTTCAGGGGCAAGGCGAAATTTACCACATGGCTTTACCGTATTGTTTATAACACGGCGGTTTCAAAAGTAAGGATAAAAAAAAGATATGTACCCATAGATGAGGCCGGCAGGGGGGATATATACGAAAAGCTTGAAAAGCCGGAAGAGGAGGTGAGCAGTGAAAAGGAAAGGAAAATGAAAGCCCTTGAGAAGGCAATGGAAGTTTTGCCGGATGATGAAAAAATATTGGTTCAGCTATATTACTACAGTGAGACTCCCGTAAAGGAGCTTGCAAAAGTGGCGGGCATTTCACAGGCAAATGTAAAGGTTAAGCTTTTCAGGGCAAGGAAGAAGCTTTATGAAGAAATTCAGAGAAACAATGAGATATATGCATAATAAATTATCAACTATGAGCAGGCTTGATGGAAAGGAAGATAAATTTTTAAGGGACCTTTTCCGTGAAACCGGGCACAAGCAGGCTTCAGAGGATTTCACCGGTAAGGTTATGGAAAGGGTGCGGTTAGAGACGGTCAAAAAGGAAGAACCCTGGATTGCCAGTGAATGGGTGCTCTTTTTTGTTGCCGCCGCCTCTTTGGCCGCCCTCTGGGTTTTCGGTAGTCTGATACCGGGGTTTGAAGGTGTTTTAAAAACTTTTGCCGGGAGTGCCGGTATCCTCGAGGAGGGTTTCAGCAGGCTTTTTTCATATGCCGGCTTCAACGGATATTTTATTTTTGTTGCTGCTGCCGTTTTACTTCCCCTGTTGCTTGATTATTTTTTGAGGCAGCTGCAAAAAAAGGATGTTAAAGTCCGTATCCCCTGAAAATCAAGCCTCCAGGAACATGGTCCGGCTCTGGTGAGAACGGGGCCGGATTTTAAAAATTCTGTTTTTTTGCCTGTTCAGTTCATTTTTGTCAAATCTTCTTTGCTATTAAGGGAAATTTAATTTAGGTTTGGGCTGGTATTGAAAACAGTCCAAAATTTTTCATTGTGAAGAGCCTTTCAGATTCTGAAATTTATTATGGTATTCGCAATAAAGACAATGATGTTTTGGAATATCTGTATAAAAAATTTTTCCCTTATATCCTTAAAGTTGTAAAAGAAAGCGGGGGAGATGAGCATGATGCCCGTGATCTGTTCCAGGATGCGGTAGTTGCCATCTACAAGCAGGTCCGCGATGACAAGGTTCGCATAAGAGAGTCTTTTTCGGCATATTTTACAGTAATGTGCAGGTACCTCTGGTATGATGCAAAGGGTAGTAATGCCTCAACAAAGGAGGTCCTTCAAACCCGGCTGAGAGATAATGTTGAAGTGGCATCTGAGCAGGAAGAGCCTTATGAAGACAGATCAAAGCATATTGCCGGGGATCTTCAGCTCCGCAGGGAAAAAATATACCAGAGGTGCTACCGGAAGTTGGCAACCGACTGCAAAAAGGTTCTTACAATGTTTTACAGGAAACACTCCTATGTTCAAATAGCCTGCAGGATGGGCTATGCCAGCAGCGGTTATGCAAGGAGAAAAAAATACCTTTGCTGGAGGCACTTAATGGATCTTATCAAAAATGACAAGGAATACAAAAATCTCACGGAAGGGAGAGAGAGTGAAGAGTGATCCCGGTCATTTTCTGCGGCGCCTGAGAGTGTAAACCAGGACACCCACGGCAATGAGGGCACCAATTCCTCCAATCACTCCCCGGCTCAGGTAAGGAGATTTTACAGCACTGCGGGGGTTACCTATGCATACGTAGCCTCCCCAGAAATAAGGATGCGCTCTAAGCATATCGGCATTATCAAGAAACTCCAGCCTTGCATGCCTCAATGCTTCATCTGTGCGCTTTCCATTTCTTATGTGAGAGTAAAAATTTTCCATTATCCCTACACCCGACTTGTCTTCAATCTCCCAAAGAGTCATTACTATGGAAGGAACTCCCGCATAAAGGAAACCCCGTGCCAGACTCATTATGCCTTCTCCTTTAAGCAGTTTCCCGTAACCGCTGTTGCAGGAGCTCAGCACCGCAAGTCTGGCGTTGAGCCTGAGATTGTAAATTTCATATGTGTTCAGCAGTCCGTCTTCGGCCTCAGATTCTCCGGTATCGGAGAATGCCAGCTTTGAGAACATGGGGTTCTCATCGTCTATTATCGTGTGCATTGCAAGGTGAATGAAACGGTAATGGGGTGCATTGCTTTTGAAATTTGTATTGCAGGCATCTTCGTCCAGCAGTGCTTTGCCGCCGAATATATCGGCGGCCATCTGCGCCTCCTCCCTTGCACCCGGAAGAGGGGTAAGTGTTTGCCGGGCCAGGCGGTAACGGTTAACTTCATCCGGGGAGTCTTCGTTATCCATCCCTTCGTACATAGGGGCGAACGCTATCATGTCGCTTGCGCTTTCGGTGCCGTGCCCGAGGGTTTCTGTCCATATCGTAGCCGAGTATGCATAGCTCAGGGGATGTTCCCTTAATAGGTAAGGAAGGGTTGCATAGTTTGGCTCGCCTTGTTCGTTGTTTTCGGTTGTAAGCAGCTCGTAGGGAAAGTAGGAGAGAACGCTGGAGGGTATAATTATCAGTTTTTTGTTCTTTATTCTGGACTGAAAAGGCTCTATCAGTGTCTTGTAGAGTCGGTAGGAAGTTTCGTTGAATTTTTTGAAGCTTGCCCTTGCATCAGTTGAAACTGAGCTGAAGTTCATTATGTCAAGAAAATCTTGCACGGTTTCCTCAAGATTGTATGAAAATTCAACATTTTCCCATTGGGCGCCCTTTTTATCGATCAAAAATATGTGTACCGCGGAATCGCCTGTGCTGTATGACAAAAGAACCTCATCTTTTGAAAGGTGGGATTTGACAGTGCTTATGCAGGTGATACGCGGATCATATTTAAGGTTGAAATATTCTGGATATTCCTCCTCAAGCTGCTCTTCAAGGCTTTGTATTTGCCCGTTCAGCTCGAATATTCTTTTTTCCCAGTTGGCAATTCTCTGTTCGTTCGGTTTTGTTTTCTGCCTTTCTTCATATACAAGCTCCCTGTAAGCGGTAAGGGTCCGTTTCAGATTTTCTTCCTCTTCCCTTAATGATTTGGGAACACCGCCAAACTCCAGGGCTTCAATATTCCGCATTGATGCAAGCAGTACAGCAGCCTTGTTTCTTTCGGAAAAATTAAATCCCTTTTCAAGGTGATCAGGATTTCCCGATTTTCTGTAGAGTTGCTTTGCCGCATTCATTGCCCGGGGATAGATGTCGGTTTCGCTTTGCGAGAGTTCGAGACGGCTTTCTTCGGTCTGGTATCCCATTCTCAAATATTCCAGTACTTCTATAGCTTTGTCGTAAGCTTCAATGCTGTATTGAAGGTATCTGGAATTATCCTCTTTTTCTCCCAGCAATTTTAAAACATTGGCCTTACGTGAGAGCGTTTCATAGAAGTAGGCTTCTGAGATTACATCTTCCCTTTCCGGATTATCCCCCCAATATCCTGATTTGTAATCTGTGCTCACAGCAATAAGGGATTGCTGGTACATACCTGCGGCCGTATGAAGCTGGTCAAGCTCTTCGTAAACCCCTCCGATATTCATCAGTATTCTGGACTTGATGGGACTTCTTTCGCCAAAGTTATGCGAGGCTACTTCGAGGGCTTTTTCATACAATTTCATTGCCCTTTCATAATCGAGGGTAACGTTGGCATGCAAAAGTCCGTAATTGAGGTAATTGTTTGCAAGTCCGCCCCACATCTCCCCGCGCCTTTCAATGGTTGATTCTATGGCCATATCAAAATAACGGGCCGACTCTTCGGCATTTTCCATATAGTAGTGGCTTACCGCGAGGTTACCTGCAGGCACCCTTATTGCCGAAGGGGAGTGTTTTTCCCTTATCCTGAGTGATCTTTCATAATAATCTATTGCTTTTTTTTGTTCGCCCTGTTCGCTGTAAAGCAGTCCGATATTATTGTAAAGTGATGCCAGCCAGTTCGGGTTCTCCTCATGTGCTTCAAAAATTGCAAGTGCTCTTTGGTAGTGCTGGAGGGCGGTAGAAAAGTCGCGCTCCTGCCGGAGTATATTACCCTGATTCTGGTAAACAGCTCCCAGGTTAATGTGGTCCGAGCCGTAATTCTCCTCCAGGATTACCTGGGCTGAATCGTAATACTTAACCGCCTCCCTGCGCCTTAAGAGTACTCGGTTTACTACGCCAAGATTGGAATAAACCCCTGCAATTTCCGAAGCTTCTGTTTCTGTCATGTCCCTGTATTTATTCAGGGCTTTAATAAATGAGATGGTTGCCTCTTCAAAAAGGCCCTCGTTGGATTGGCTGAAACCTTGACTGTAATATTGGAGTGCTGAATCTGCAATTGATTCTTCATCCGATTCATTTGCCCGGAGATCCTTTGAATATCCATAAAATGAGAAGAGCCCAATGGCAACAAAAATTAATGTGTAAAAAACAAACCTGGTGCAAAAATTTTTAAGGGCTTTCTTTCTCATAACGGAAAACAGGATTAAGCTGATTTTTCCCCTCCAAACATATTAAAATTTTTCGATTTATTCTGATTGCTTTGCAATATATTTGTTTTTAAGCTTATAAATATATATTTTGCCTTAATAAGATGTTGTTCGACCAATTTTAGTTTTTGGTCGAATCAGAAAGGGTGAAAACTTTACGGTCATTCCGCATAAAACACAATTTTTACAGGCATTCTTCAAGTCTCATGTTTACAACAAAATAGCAATTGTGCTTATTTAGAACACATTAAAACTTTTCTCTTTTTTTTTGTCACAAATTTCGGGTTTTCCCACAGTTAAGTGAAATCAAAATTAACTGGAAAATTAACAGAAATAACATTAAAATATTAACCTGAAATTTTTTAAGTCATGAAAACTACAGACAACTTTTTCAGCCTTCTTGCCGGACTTCCCGGTGAAACAGTTTTGACCCGCAACGAGCTCAGAGCAATAAAAGGTGGCAGCACAAACGGATTGCCTGCCGGAGAAGATGAGGATATTTTAATACCCCCGCCGGATCATGATGAAGAAAAAGATGACGAAGATGAAGATGAGGGTGGAGGCGATAACGAGGATTAAATAAAACAGACTTCGGATAAAGCGATTCTTTTAAAACGGGAGACGCCGGCATAAACTGAGACCTGAGCCGGCTTCCCGTTTGGAAGAGCAAACCGGTTTGCACTTAAAGTGTTCTGGTGCAATACTTAACCGGAGTGAAGTTATTTGAATTGGTTTTTAAGCTGCATTGTTTGGGGTTGGCCTGAAGCCTCTCTGGCTTCTTTGGTGGATTGCAGGTTAAATAATGCGGTTGAGCTGACCGGGCTGGTGTGTAAAGACTGTAATGGTTTTGTTGCTGAAAGGAACCGTGACAGTTGGCCTGGCCGGATCAAACCGCCCGGAACATTTTGCGTAATAATAATTGGCACCCTGTAAGCCCAAAGTAGTCCTGCATTTGTTAAAAGGGCAACTTTTTTGGGCGAATGAGGTAAATAAAGTAAAGGGTATAATTTTGGCTGGAAAAGAAATAAAATATGGAAAATTCCAAGTATAAATTAATGTTCAAAACCTTTTTAAAATGAAAAAAAAGCTTAATTATCAGGCGTTTATTGACAAATTCCTGAACGGCGAAATGGAGGGTGAAGAACTTCAGTGGTTCAGAGGGGAAATGGAGGTTAACCCACGCCTCTCTGAAGAGGTGAGGCTTCAGCAGGAGGTTAGTGAAGCTATCGTCGATGAGGATGTAATGGAATTGCGTGATCAGATGAGCAGGTTGTTTGACAGTGATCGCAGGACCATCAAGGAAGAAAGCGGAAAGAGGGTCAGCCCGACCGTTGTCAAGCTGGCAGCCGCTTCCATGATTGCCGTATTGATGGCGATCGCATCGTTGTTCCATTTTTACGGGCACAATGATGCCACGGAAGATCTTTTCTCCATGCACTATGAAACATATGATGGTGTGATGAATGTGCGTTCAGGGGATGCCCATGTGGATGAAATTATGACCGGTGCAATTATGAAGTACGAGAACGGAAAGTTCGAAGAGGCTGCTTCAATGTTTGAAGATGTGCTCAAAGCCGACCCGGGTAATGTTGCATCCAGGTTCTATGCCGGAATTTCCCATATGGAAACGGAAAGGTATCAAAAAGCCTCCGGAATGCTAACCGAGGTAATTGATCACAATGATAACCTTTTCGTGGAGAATGCAAGGTGGTATCTCGGACTCTGCTATCTGAAGATGGAAAACCCGGAAAAGGCCAGGGAGCAGTTTGGCTCTTTAGCCGAAGGTGAAGGATTTTACAGTGATGAGGCGGCAAAGATACTTGACAGGCTCCGGGAAAACGGATAGGTTCCTGTTCCGTCGCGGTTATGCAAGGATAAGGAAAAGTAAATCTTTGTAAATCTTCCCGCGTATTGCATCTTGAGCTTGAGAGATCCGCTTAAGGTGTGTGTGAATAAAATTAAAAGGAGTATGCCAATTTATAGTGAAAACAGTAAGCTATTATCTTCCATAAAGGAGCTGAAGGAGGAGCTCGAGAGAAAAAACAGGGAGTTCGACTGCATCAGGTCGGTTTTTCTCTCCAATGTTTCTCACGAGATCAGAACTCCCATGAATGCAATTGTCGGTTTTGCAAATTTGCTGGCGGATGATGATATGAGTGTAGAGGATAAAAAGGAATTTATTCGCCATATCAATGATAACAGTGAAATGCTCCTGAGATTGATAGATAATATGATAGATCTGACAATGCTGCAGTCGGGAAAAATTAAGCTTGAAAATAAAAGTTTCTCCATTAACTCGTTAATAGATGAGCTTTGCAGTGATTACAGGAATTCTGAAACTGTCAGAAGCAAAGGATTGCAGATAATGACCTCGGCAAAGCGGGACAACCCCGCGGAAGCTGTAAGTGATCCGCGCCGCCTTAAATCTGCAATGCAGCATCTTATAGACAGCGCCATAAGGAATACCCAGGAAGGGTTCGTCAAGTTCGGTTACTTCATGGAAGAAAACAGCCTTCACTTTTTTATAAGATATACCGGATGTGCATTTGATCTTGACGAATTTCAGGGAGATCCCGTAGATGCTCAGGATTATACGGGAAGTATGAACAACTCCGGCCTTTCGGTTGTAATTGCAAAAAGTATTGTGGAGATAATGAGAGGCAGTGTGTGGAGTGAAAACGGGATAAAAGATCATCCTGCACTGCACTTTACAATACCTTTTAAAAAGAGTACAGGATTAATGAACAGGTTCTATAAACTTGGAATTAAAACACGAAAAAATATAGCAATTTAAAAATATAACCGTTTCATATTTTATTTGTTAAGGTTGCCGGCAAGTTTTTCCATGAGTTGTCTTTCCGTTATCAGCACTCGCCTGATTTAATGCCGGCAACCTTTTTTTTCCCAACAGTTGGATTTTTCAAAAATACCTGACTATATTTAGCCTCAAATTATTTCAGTTTTCATAAATGGGCTTTCCGCATTATAAGCAACCCGATGCAATGGATTGCGGTCCTACCTGCCTGAGGATGGTGGCCGCATTTTATGGTAAACGATACTCCCTGGCAACTCTTCGCGACAGGAGCTATATAACGCGCGAAGGTGTCAGTCTTCTCGGTATCAGTCAGGCCGCCGAAAGTATAGGTTTCAGGACCCTGGGAGTTAAGCTAACTTTTGAGCAACTCACCCGCGAAGCCCGGCTTCCTGCGATTGTTCACTGGAATCAGGACCACTTTGTTGTACTCTTTAAAGTCACCGGCAAAAAGGGGAGAGAAAAGCTTCATGTGGCGGATCCCGCCGGGGGGATTGCCCGGTTCACCCGTGAGGAGTTTATGCGTTGCTGGGCCTCAACTGCAGAAGAGGATCGCGAAAAAGGGATTGTCCTGCTGCTTGAGCCGACACCTGATTTTCATGCGGCTGAAGATGACAAAAAAAACAAATCTTCTTTCGGCTTTCTCTTTTCTTATCTCTCCCCCTACAGGAAGCTGGTTGTTCAGCTTTTTCTGGGTCTGCTCCTGGGCAGTTTGCTGCAGCTAATATTTCCTTTTCTCACGCAAAGTATTGTCGACTACGGTATAGGGAACCAAAATATCAGCTTTATCTATCTGGTTCTCATTGCACAATTGGTGCTGACAGTCAGCAGGGCTTCGGTCGACTTTATACGCAACTGGATACTCCTGCATATCGGGGTGCGTATCAATATATCACTGATATCAGACTTTCTTATTAAGCTAATGAGATTGCCCATGAAATTTTTTGATACAAAGCTCACGGGCGATCTTCTTCAGCGTATAGGTGACCACAGGCGTATAGAGACTTTCCTTACGGGCACTACACTCAGGATACTTTTCTCCTTTGTAAATCTTTTCATATTCGGACTGGTTCTTTTGTACTACAACAGGCTTATTTTTGCAGTTTTTTTTATCGGCAGCGCATTGTATGCCGGGTGGGTATGGATATTCCTGAAAAGAAGGGAGGAACTCGACTATAAAAGGTTTACACAGCAATCGGCGCACCAAAGCAACCTTATTCAGCTTATACAGGGCATGCAGGAAATAAAGCTGCAGGGTTGCGAACAACAAAAAAGGTGGGAGTGGGAACAGATCCGTGCACGGCTTTTCCGGATCAGTGTAAAGGGACTGGCTCTGAGGCAATATCAGCGATCGGGGGCACTTATTTTGAATGAGATGAAAAATATCTTTATTACCGTGATAGCGGCAACTGCAGTGGTGGAGGGGACAATGACGCTGGGAATGATGCTTGCCGTGCAGTATATAATCGGACAACTTAACAGTCCAATAGAACAGATCATAGGCTTTTTCAATACAACACAGGATGCAAGGATCAGTCTTGAAAGGCTTGGTGAGGTACATAACCGTCCCGATGAAGAGGATCCCGGGGAGTCCAGAATACAGGAAATACCCCCTGCGGCATCGCTGAAGGCAAATTCGCTTTCATTTCAGTATGAGGGACCGGAATCTGAAATGGTGCTTGACGATGTCTCTTTTACAATTCCTAATGGCGGCCAGACAGCCATAGTGGGAACTTCGGGCAGCGGAAAAACCACCCTTATCAGGCTTTTGCTGGGATTTTACCCGCCGGTAAAAGGGGAGATACTCCTGGGTAATAACCGGCTGGATGTGTTCAGCTTGAGAATGTGGCGAAGAAATTGCGGAGTGGTAATGCAGGACGGATATATCTTTTCCGATACAATAGCAGGCAACATTGCACCGGGTGAGGAAAAAATTGATAAGGTGAGGCTGCTCGATGCTGCGCGTACGGCAAATATATCCGATTTTATCGAGGAGCTCCCCCTTGGATACAATACAAAAATAGGAAGTGAGGGCCACGGACTCAGTCAGGGTCAAAAACAAAGACTTCTGATTGCAAGAGCCGTCTACAAGGATCCCTCCTATATCTTTTTCGACGAGGCTACCAATGCTCTGGATGCCAACAATGAAAAGGTTATCATGGAAAACCTGCAGGAGTTTTTCAAAGGGAAAACGGTGGTTTTTGTGGCTCACAGGCTTAGCACCGTCAAGAATGCCGACCATATAGTAGTTCTGGAAAAAGGAAAAGTAGCGGAAACGGGCACTCATAAAGAACTTACAGAAAAACGCGGGGCCTATTATACTCTGGTTAAAAATCAGTTGGAATTGTAAAAAATGAGCTTGTAAAAATTTATGGATCAGACAAATGACAAATCCAACCTGGAGAAAAAAGCGGAAAAGATCACAATCCGCTCCGAAGAGGTTCAGGATATTCTGGGCACTCCGCCCGGATGGCTGGTAAGATGGGGTATAGGAGTAATGTTTGCAGCGGTTATGATAGTACTTCTGGGAAGCGGGTTTTTCATGTACCCCGATACGGTGAAGGCCCCGGTTATAATTACAACCGAAAATCCCCCCTCCGTGATTGCTGCAAGAGCCGGCGGCAGACTGGAAACTATTTTCAATGAGGACGGCAAATCTGTAAACCGTAATGATACTCTTGCAGTGATTGAAAACCCGGCAAGCTACAGGGATGTTTTCAGATTGCGCACTATTTTAAAAGAACTTAATTCTAAAGAGAGGCCGGAGGAGTTTTTGTTGAATTTTTCCTTTCCCGGCGATATGGTCCTCGGTGAGATACAGCCAGCATACAACCGCTTGCTGAAGGCTTCCCTGGAATATCGGCTGTTTGACCGCCAGGATCTGTATGCAAAAAAAATAGGCGCACTTGAAGATGAGCTGAAAGAGTATGAAGATTATCACAATATTTTGAAGTCAAGGGAAAGGCTTGTATTGGAGGAGCTTGATCTGATCAGAAAACAGTTTGCAAGGGATTCGGCCCTTTATGCAAACGATGTTATTTCCTCCTCCGACTATGAAAAGGCCCGCTCTGAAGTGCTGGCTGCAGAAAAGGAGGTGGAGTCGGCCAGGGTGTCTCTTTCAAATGCCGCCGTTACCATTGCCCGGCTTAAACATAATATAACCGATACCATGATGGAGGAGGAGGAGAGACGGCAGGATCTGCTGACCGAGCTTAACGGCTCACTCAGGCAACTTGAAAGCTCCATAGCCGAATGGGAAAGGAAGTACCTTATGGTTGCAACTACAGACGGTGTACTGAATTATGTGATGACATGGAGCGAGCTTCAGGAAGTAAGGGCAGGGGACCCGGTTTTCACAGTTGTGCCACGGGAAATGGGAGAGCTTCAAGGCAGGCTCATTCTTCCCCAAAGAAGGGCCGGGAAGGTTAGTCCCGGACAAAGGGTCAACATAAAGCTCGACGGGTATCCCTTTATGGAGTACGGCATGCTGGAGGCACGGGTGGAATCTATTTCCAGCGGACCCCTGGAGGGTGGATTCCCTGTAGTATTGTCGCTTACAAAGGGAGCCGTGACTTCGTATGGTTATGAATTGGAGGTTGTGAGAGAACTTTCAGGGGAGGCCGAGATCACTACCGAGGAGATGAGCCTTCTGGAACGCCTGGTGAGTCCAATACGCCACCTGCTGAGACACCATATTCGGGATGCTGAAAATCAGACAAGCGCCGAAAAGAATGTTCGTTGATCTTGTTTGTCCGGGTTTTTTATTCTCCATTTAAACTGTATCTTATTTTTAACGTTTTACAGTAAATTTTTTTATTTTTGAAGGATTATTTACCCCCGATTTCTAATCAATTTAAAATATATTCAAAATGACAAAAGCGAAATATGTATATACCTTTGGAAACAGGCAGGCTGAGGGTAATGCTGAAATGAAGGACCTGCTTGGCGGAAAAGGTGCAAATCTGGCCGAAATGAGCCGTATCGGTATTCCGGTGCCGCCCGGTTTTACAATAACCACAGAAGCTTGCGTGCAGTACAACAAAATTGGCAAGGAGGAAATTCTCTCGCTTATAAAGGGGGAGGTTGAAGAGGCTGTCAAATATGTTGAAGAGATTATGGGTACCAGCTTCGGCACCAACGACAACCCGTGCCTGCTTTCAGTGCGTTCCGGTGCAAAAGCTTCAATGCCCGGTATGATGGATACTGTTTTAAACCTGGGAATGAATGACGATGCAGTAAAAGGACTTATAGCCAAAACCGGGAACGAAAGGTTTGCGTGGGACAGCTACAGGCGATTTATACATATGTACGCTGATGTGGTGATGGGACTCAAGCCGGAAACCAGGGAGGACCAGGATCCCTTCGAGGAAATACTCGAAGACCTTAAGGAGAAGAAAGGTGTAGAAAAGGATATAGATCTTACTGCGGAAGATTTTAAGCAACTGGTTACCCAATACAAAAAAATAGTAAAGGAGAGATTGGGCAGGGACTTCCCCACCGACCCGTATGAGCAGCTATGGGGTTCAATTATCGCGGTTTTCGACAGCTGGAACAACCCGCGTGCCACCTATTACCGCAAGCTGAACAATATACCCGCCGAATGGGGTACCGCGGTTAATGTACAGGCAATGGTCTTTGGAAATATGGGCAAAAATTCGGCAACCGGCGTAGGCTTTACCCGTGATGCTGCAACTGGTGAAAATGTCTTCAACGGCGAATATCTTATAGATGCCCAGGGGGAAGATGTGGTGGCAGGAACAAGAACACCGCAACAGATCACCAGGGAAGGCTCCCTGCGCTGGGCCAGGCTGGCCGGAGTTCCGGAGGAAACCAGAAAAGAGGAGTACCCCTCTCTGGAGGAGTGTATGCCGGAATTGTACAACGAGCTTTATGAAATACAGGATAAGCTTGAGCAACATTATAAGGATATGCAGGACCTGGAATTTACCATCCAGGAAGGAAAGCTTTGGCTGTTGCAGACAAGGAACGGTAAACGAACCGGTGCCGCCATGGTGAAGATAGCAATTGATATGCACAAGGAGGGACTCATTGACGAGCCAACGGCCGTTCTCAGGTGCACCCCAGCCAGGCTAGATGAGCTTCTTCACCCTGTATTTGACAATAATGCTCTTCAGAACTCACAGGTGATTGCAAAAGGATTGCCGGCTTCGCCGGGAGCTGCCACGGGTCAGATCGTCTTTTTTGCTGAAGATGCTGAAAAGTGGCATGCCCAGGGGAATGACGTATTGCTGGTGAGGGTGGAAACATCCCCTGAAGACCTTAAAGGGATGAACCTTGCCAGGGGCATTCTTACCGCCCGTGGCGGTATGACTTCCCACGCGGCAGTTGTTGCAAGGGGAATGGGTAAATGCTGCGTTTCCGGGGCGGGCAAGCTGCAGATAAACTACAGGGAAAAGACTGTGACTGTTGACGGGAAGGTCTACAGGGAAGGAGACTGGCTGTCGCTGAACGGAACCACCGGAAATGTTTACGAGGGGAAAATACCCACGATCGATCCCAAACTGACAGGAAGCTTCGGCGAGCTTATGGAGCTTACCGACAAGTTTGCACGTATGCATGTGAGAACCAATGCCGATACACCCAATGATTCAGGTGTTGCGCGTAATTTCGGTGCAAAGGGGATCGGACTTTGCCGCACGGAGCATATGTTCTTCGAAGGTGACCGTATCAGCCTTATGCGCCAGATGATACTGGCGGATGATGAAAAGGGGCGCCGCAAGGCCCTGGAGAAACTTCTTCCTGTTCAGCGCTCCGATTTTGAAGGGATATTTGAAGCGATGCAGGATTTACCCGTTACCGTACGTCTTCTGGATCCGCCGCTGCACGAGTTTGTACCTCATGAGGAGGCAAACCAGGAAGAGATGGCCAAAGAGATGGGAGTCTCTCCCGAGCATGTAAAAAACAGGGTCAATTCCCTGCATGAGTTCAATCCGATGCTCGGTCACCGCGGCTGCCGCCTGGGCAACACCTATCCCGAAATTACCGAAATGCAGGCAAGGGCAATTATCGAGGCGGCAATGAACCTGAAGAAGAAAAATATAAAGGCCATTCCCGAAATAATGATACCCCTTACAGGTACCGTTGAGGAGATGGAAATGCAGGAGCGGATCGTACGCAGTACAGCCCAGGAGGTTTTCGAAGCTTACGGCGATACTATTGAATACCTTGTAGGTACAATGATCGAGGTTCCTAGGGCTTGCCTTACGGCCGACAAGATTGCCGGCGCAGCGGAATTTTTCTCTTTCGGGACGAACGATCTGACCCAGATGACCTACGGATATTCAAGGGACGATGCAGGCCCGTTCCTGGAGGTGTACCTTCGCGAAGGTATTCTCAGGGATGACCCGTTCCAGGTGCTGGACCAGGAGGGTGTGGGACAGCTTGTGGATATGGGTGTCCAAAGGGGAAGAAAAGCCAAAAAGGATCTTAAAATTGGCATATGTGGCGAACATGGGGGCGAACCTTCATCGGTGGAGTTTTGTCACCGTGTGGGAATGGACTATGTCAGCTGTTCCCCGTACAGGGTGCCTGTGGCCAGACTGGCTGCCGCTCATGCGGCTATTAAGGATATGGTCTGATTGACAGTGTTTAATTAACAGCTCTTTTAAGATATAAAATTCAAGGCGGTACTTTCTCCCGGTACCGTCTTTTTTTTTATTGATATATTGTGTTTTAGTGTAACAGATTTGTTATTTTTGAAAAAAACCTAACCGTAAAATATAATTTCTGTTATGAGCGAAAGTGAGTTACTTAAACCATTAAAGGTCAATTTGTCGGCCTACGGCATTCAAGACCCCGAAAAAATCTACCACAATCTTTCCTATGATGATCTTTTCATTCACGAGACAGATCCCTCGCTTGAGGGATTTGAAAAAGGATTTGTAACCAACAAGGGAGCCGTGGCGGTTGATACCGGAGAATTTACCGGACGCTCGCCAAAAGACAAGTACATTGTAAGGGAACCCTCCTCGGAAAAGAATATATGGTGGAAAACCCCCGAGCGAAAGAGTTCCGACAATAAACCCATCTCACCTGAAATATGGGAGCATCTGAAAAAACTTGCCCAAAAACAGCTCTCGGGCAAAAAACTCTATGTTCAGGATGCCTTTGCCGGGGCAAATCCAGATACGCGGATAAGAATAAGGGTGATTACCGAGGTGGCCTGGATGGCCCACTTTGTGAAAAATATGTTTATAAGGCCCACCGACAAGGAGCTAGAAGATTTTGAACCCGATTTTGTAATGCTCAATGCCTGTAAAACCACCAACCCGCAATGGAAAGAGCAGGGCCTGAACAGTGAAGTGTTTGCGGCTTTCAATATAGGTGAAGGTATGGCAGTTGTCGGCGGTACATGGTATGGCGGGGAGATCAAAAAAGGTTTTTTTTCCATTATGAACTATTTTCTGCCCCTGCAAAATATTGCATCGATGCACTGTTCGGCAAATATGGGTAAAAGAGGGGATACTGCCATAATGTTCGGCCTTTCCGGAACGGGCAAAACAACACTTTCTGCAGATCCCAAGCGGAAGCTTATAGGCGACGATGAACACGGATGGGATGATGACGGCATTTTTAATTTTGAAGGGGGATGCTATGCAAAAGTGATCAACCTCAGCAAGGAGAATGAACCTGACATTTACAATGCCATTAAAAGGGATGCTTTGCTTGAAAATGTGGTGTATGATGAAAAAACCGGTGAAATTGATTTCACAGACAGCTCAAAGACAGAGAACACCCGTGTGTCTTATCCCATTTACCACATTAAAAATATTGTAAAGCCTGTTTCAAAAGGAGGGCATCCGGAAAGTATAATCTTTCTTACATGTGATGCATTCGGTGTTTTGCCTCCCGTTGCGAAGCTGACGCGCGACCAGACAATGTACCATTTCCTGAGCGGATACACTGCCAAAGTGGCGGGCACAGAACGCGGCATTACAGAGCCCAAGCCCACTTTTTCCGCAGCTTTCGGTGCAGCTTTCCTTCTTTTGCACCCGACCGTCTATGCAAAAGAGCTTGCCAGAAAGATGGAAGCGCACAACTCGAAGGCATATCTGGTCAATACCGGCTGGACAGGGGGAAGCTACGGTGTTGGAAAGCGTATTGACATACCTTCAACCCGCGCGATAATTGACGCAATACACGAGGGCTCAATACTTGAAGCGGAATTTGAGACAATGCCGGTTTTCAACCTGCAGATACCAAAATCCCTGAAGGGAGTTGATTCCCGTATTCTCAATCCGCGTAATATGTGGGAGAACAAGGATGAATACGATCGCACGAGTGTAGAACTTGCAAAGAAATTTATAGCCAATTTTGAGATGTTCACCGACTCGGAGGAGGGAATGCGCCTGATTTCGGCCGGACCGAGCATTTAGTGCTTTTTTTGGGTTTAACCGGCACGGCAGGTGCTGCCTATGCCGGTTAAACTTATATCAGGTGTATTTTTTTGGACTTGTTGCCTTTGAGCGGCCACCTGCCTTACCGGTAAAGAATTTTCAGCTGCAGCCGGCAGTATTCAAAGAGCAGGATATATATGCGGATTAGTTTTTCAAGGATTCCCCGCTAAAATATTTCTTCTCTCTTATTCGTAGTATATTTTGATTTTATTTGGGTTTTTTATAAATTGCTGATAATACACAGCCAGGATCTGCCATGAGTAAATCCCGTAATTTTTTACAATAACTGCCAGGCAGGTATAATTTTTTAGGTTATAAAAAAGGTAATCTAAAATCAGGAGGGAATGATATGAGGTATTACGTGCTTTCCCATATAATGAAAGATATACTCAAAAGCAAATTTACCCGGAAGTATCTTTTAAATCAGTTTGACAAGAGCCTTTATAATGCACTGGTGAAAAATGCCACAAGAAACCTTGTGGAAACCCAGAAAAAAAAGTATCATTTTCTCTCAACAATGCTTAAGGCCTCTGTCAGCAACCTTGAACAAGGGTATTTTTCCGAAAAGGTCTTCAGGCGAATAATAAATGTGCTGGTTGAAAATGCTTTTCTTGCAAAGGAAAAGTATAAGGACAAGCTTGAGCAATTCAGGGAAGAGTATGGTGATTATCCTCCCACATTTTTGGTGGTTTCTCCTACTCAGGCATGCAATCTCACCTGTGAGGGCTGTTATGCTGCCTCAGGTACAGAAGCAAAACCGTCTATTCCCTATCATATTTTCGACCGTATAATATCAGAGGCCAGGGACAAGCTGCACAACCGCTTTATTACAATCAGCGGAGGCGAGCCTTTTATATACAAAAGTGAGGGTAAAACACTGATGGATATATTTGAAAAGTATAATGACATGTTTTTCCTTGTCTATACCAACGGAACCCTCATCACACAAGAGCTGGCCGAAAGAATGGCCGGGGCGGGTAACGTTACACCGGCTATTTCCGTTGAGGGGTTTGAGAAGGAGACGGATGCGCGCCGCGGAGAGGGAACGCACCGCCGGGTTCTGCAGGCCTTTGAGAACCTCAGAAATGCCGGAGTGCCTTTCGGTATATCTGTTACTGCCACAAGCGACAATGCCGGTATTCTGCTTGATGATAAGTTCTATGAATACTTTTTTGACAGGGAAAGGGCCATATATATGTGGCAGTTCCAGCTTATGCCAATAGGAAGGAGCAACAAGGCTTTTGAGAAGATGGTTCCGCCGGAAAAACGTGTGGAGCTTTACAGGAAGTGGGACGAGATGATAACCAATGAAAAGTATTGTGTGGCCGATTTCTGGAACAGCGGTGTTCTTTCAAACGGCTGCCTTGCATACGGAAGAAGGGGAGGATATCTCCACATTGACTGGAACGGCAATATTATGCCCTGTGTTTTTGTCCCTTATTATGTAGATAATATCTATGATCTTTACAATAACGGAAAAACCCTTGTGGATGCCCTCTTTTCCGATTTTATGAAAAACGGGCGTAAGTGGATAGACGATTATGGTATGCGCAATCCGAAAGAAGCTAAAAACTGGCTGATGCCCTGTTCCATACGCGATCATTATGCAAATTTCAGAGAGAATATCCTGCCTGAAAATGCCAAACCGGAAAATGAGCAGGCGCGCGAATCCCTTGAGGATGATAACTACTACAAGAACCTGGTTCTATACGACGATAGACTGGAAGAGCTAACCGGTGATATTTGGGAAAAGGAATACCTGAAGAAAGAGAGCACGGTTGAGCAAAACCGTTAAACAGTCCGGTTTTATCCCACAATTGGACTACCTGCCGGAAAAAAATAAGCCGGTCCCGCCCTGTTATAATGACAGGGCGGGGCCGGCTTTATCTTTTGTTTCAGTCTTCGAGCAGTCCGCTGTAGGCCTGACGAACCATCCGGTCGAAGCTTTCATAAAGCCCTGTCATGCTATCGTAGTCTGGTTTGCCCTTGCTGCGCCACTCTTCCATCTCCTCTCTGGTAATATTGTAAATATTCCGGCTCACATTCAGAAGCTGCTGGGTTATGCCCGTATTGTCGGCATTAAAGGCTTTCGTGGTGTTGATATAGTATTGTGTAGACCCTCTTCTGGAAGGTGTCATCAGCCTTTTCACTTTCAGTGCATAATCGCATATCTCTGAATTCTCCTCCCCGGGAGCTGTTACTACTTCAGGAAGATCACCCTCAGGTGTAAGCCATACGGGAATGGCAACCGATCCGAGGGGGAAGCCGACCATTGACCACATTGTGGTCAGCAGGGGAGACTCTTCCTCTTTAACTCCCTGTACAACAAGCGATGATGTTGATGTAAAACGGTTGATGCAATCCTGGAAATACATATAATTATCCTCTCCCTCCGCAGGCATATCTTCTCTGGCATTTTCACCGGTCAGCGAATTTTCCAGCGATATCATCGCCTCCTCAATCAAAAATGGCAGTGAAAGGTTGCCTTCTCCGGAAGCGTTGTAAAACATTTTCTCGGCCGTGCCGAAACGGATATAGCCGGCACCTTGATTAGCTTCCCCGTCAAACGAATAATTGGTTCTGACTATGTAGCCGTGCGGGGCCACTCTTTTGTCGTTAACATCAAAGCGGGTGTAGGTGTGATCTCCCGTTTCAAAAAAAGCTGCTCCCCCTTCTGCATCAATCACTCCGAAGTTCGACCTGACGTTGCGCGGACGGGGGTAATCCTCGATGAATTGCTCAAATTCCTCAACCGTTGCACATTCCATAAGTGCCTCTTTCATGAAGATACCGTTATTGGCACCGTCCCCCTCAATATTGTAGGAGAGGGTGTTCATAACGGCAAAGCCTTCACTGTTGAATCCTATCCATATCTTTTCCGGCTCGGCATCTGCGGAGTTGACAAGAGCCACCGCTTCATATTTTCCATCATTTATTACCACTATTTTGTTGTCAAAAGCCTGTGTGTCCCTGTGTTTCCACATCAGGGGACGCCCGTCGGGGGTATGCTCACCGGAGATAATAACTGACGTGCATGTAAAAGCCTGCTGCAGGCTAAACAGGATTGTAACTGCCAAAAAAAATATTCGCTTTTTCATACTATTTATTTTTCAGGGTTATTTTTATTAAATTTTTTTGCTTCCTCCCACAGTTGGTTCATTTCATCCAGGGTCATTTCCCCGAGCGACTTGCCGGCCTCGGTGGTTTTCTCCTCAATATAGCTGAAACGCCTCATGAACTCCTGATTGGTTTTCTCCAGGGCGTTTTCAGGATCTATTCCGTAAAGGCGCCCCGCATTTACAATTGAAAAGAGCAGGTCTCCGAATTCCGATTCTGCCTGCGGCTTGTCACTTTTATCTATTTCATAGCTCAACTCTACAACCTCTTCTATAATCTTCTCCCATATCTCTTCCTTATGCTCCCAGTCGAAACCAACCCCCCTGACCTTCTCCTGTATCCGCTTTGCTTTGATAAGAGAGGGAAGTGAGGCCGGTACACCCGAAAGCAGCTTTTTATCCGTATCCTTTAATTTCAAATGCTCCCAGTTGCTTTTAACCTCTTCTTCATTTTCCGCCTTTACTTTGCCGAAAACGTGCGGGTGACGGGAAACAAGCTTCCGGTTAATACTGTTTATTACATCTGTGATGTCGAAATGCTCTTCTTCCGAGCCTATACGTGAATAGAAAACAATGTGAAGCAAAAGGTCACCCAGTTCATTTTTGACCTCTTCCATATTGCCCTGTGAAATGGCATCGGCAAGCTCGTAAGTTTCCTCGATGGTTAAATTTCTAAGGGTTTCAAAGGTCTGCTTTTTGTCCCACGGACATTTTTCTCTCAGCTCATCCATTATATCAAGGAGCTTTTCAAATGCGGCCAGCTTTTTTTCCATAAAACAGTAAAAAATTTAGCTTATCCTGATAATGCAATATTAAAAAAAACTCTGTTTACCCCGAATTATTCACATATGTTATTATTTATTTTTTGCCGCGGAACTTTACCCTTACATTTGAATTGGTGTCCAGATTGAGCAATTGAGCAATATTCCCTTTGTTGATGGCAACTTCAAGCAAATCAAGAGAATTGAAGAGAGCCAGCATCTCCCCGGGCGAAGTTTCACCGTAAGTTTCATTCAGCCTGGTTATGCGGTAGTGATTGCTTTGAACCAGGATCTCAAAGGAGCGCCCCCGGCCCACCCGCTCAAACAAATCGCGTGTGATATTGGTAATGGCATTTTGATATGAATCGATGTATATGACGCTGCCGGTTATTACATCCTCATCGATAGTGGCACGCCTTGGCGTACTTTTCGAACAGGAGGTGACCCCCTCTCCAAGCTCTGACATATCTTTGCCCGAGGCAAGGTGGCAGGCTGCATAGCAGAAAACCGAAAAGGCCGCGAAAGAGCACCCCTCCCCTTTTTTACCGGTGGTTTCTTCAGTCAGGCCGGTTTTGCCGGCATCGTTTTTTTCACCCTTTGCAGAATTGAGATTTACTATTTTTTCAGCTTCCTTTTTAAATAATAACCCAAAAAGGCCGTTGTCTGCTGCAATGAAAAAATGCCCTTCGTAAAGTGCCGCCAGAAAACGGCCGTTTTCTGAATTTTCACTGTTGACCCATACGGTGTGGACACTACCCCCGGGGAAATGCCGGTAACTGTTTTTCAGGATAAAAGCGGCCTGCGCAATGTTGAAAGTTTCCACCCGGTGTGAAATATCAACTATTGTTGCATTCGGGTAAAGGGAAATTATCTTGCCTTTAACCGCCCCGCAATAGTGGTCGTTTTTATTCCAGTCGGTTGTTAACGTTATTACTGGCATTTGGGCACCAAAGGTCTTGTCGGTTAGAATATTCGGGATTGAGTTAAAAAAAAATGAAAAAAATGTGATTATTTTTGCAGATCAAAAGTAATTATAATTTGACAATTTTTATGACTGAACATCTCATATATTTGGAAGGTGTCGATCCGGTATCCCTCTACGGAGTAAACAACAGTTTGCTTGACAGGATAAAAGCCTTTTTCCCCAGGCTGAAAGTGGTGGCAAGAGGCAATGAATTGAGGGTTTACGGAGAAGAGGAAGAGATCATGAGGTTTGAGGAAAAGATCCGCGATATTATTGAGCACCTTCAGAAATATAACCGCCTCACTGAAAGTGATATTGATGGAATAATCGGGGAGAGGGGTGCTGATACTACAGAAGAGGATGAGGATATTCTGGTTTTCGGCAACCAGGGTAAGCAAATAAAGGCAAAAACGGTGAACCAGCATAAGATGGCGGAGGAGTACAGGAAAAACGACCTGCTTTTTGCTATCGGACCGGCCGGAACGGGAAAAACCTATACTGCTATTGCACTTGCCGTAAAAGCCTTCAAAAGCAAAGAGGTCAGGAAAATAATACTTACCCGTCCGGCCGTTGAAGCCGGCGAGCATCTGGGCTTCCTGCCCGGGGATGTGAAAGAGAAGCTCGATCCCTATCTTCAGCCTCTATACGATGCTCTTCATGATATGATTCCCCCGCGCAAGCTGCAGGATTATATCGAGGAGGGCACGATACAGATAGCGCCTCTTGCTTATATGCGCGGGCGAACCCTTGACAACGCGGCCGTCATTCTTGACGAAGCACAGAATGCCACGATGAAGCAGCTGAAAATGTTTCTTACAAGAATGGGCAGGAACGCCAAATTCATAGTCAACGGTGATATAACCCAGATAGACCTCCCCGACAAGGAACGGTCGGGTCTGCTGCCCGCGCTGAAGATACTTGGCGGTATAAAAGGTATTTCGGTTATTTTCCTGGATGAAAGGGATATTATAAGACACAGGCTGGTCAATCATATTGTGAAAGCTTACGAAGATTACTACGAAGGTGGGGAAAAGGGAGCATCAAAGACCGGGAAGTCGGCGCAAAAAAGCTCCGGAACGAAAAGCTCCGGATCAAAAGAGCCGGGTCCGGATGAGTGAAAAAATAATTATTTAACTAACCAAATATATATTACAACAAATGGAAAAAGCAATTATTGAAACCAACTTTAATTTGCCCGGTCAAAACAGCCTCTATAACGGGAAAGTGCGTGACGTATATTTTATGAACGGGGGATACCTGGTAATGGTGGTTACCGATCGTATATCTGCATTTGATATTGTACTGCCCAGAGGGATACCCTACAAGGGTCAGGTCCTTAACCAGATGGCCTCGGAATTTCTTGATGCAACCGCCGATATTGTACCGAACTGGAAAATTGACTCGCCTGACCCCATGGTCACTGCCGGACATTTTGCCGAACCGTTCAAGGTTGAAATGGTCATAAGGGGATATCTTACCGGCCATGCATGGCGTCTCTATAAAGCCGGGAAGCGTGATATTTGCGGTGTACCTCTTCCCGACGGGATGAAGGAGCATCAAAAACTGCCTTCCCCGGTAATTACTCCCACAACCAAGGCAACCAGGGGCCATGATGAGGATATTTCAAGGGAGGAGATAATTGAGAGCGGACTGGTTTCGCAGAGCGATTATGAAAAGCTGGAGCAGTATACATATGACCTTTTTGAAAGAGGCACGAAAATGGCTGAGGAAAAGGGGCTTATATTGGTGGATACTAAATATGAGTTTGGAAAAAAGAACGGTGAGATAATTCTTATAGATGAGGTGCATACACCCGATTCTTCAAGGTATTTCTATTCTGACGGCTACCTGGAGCGCTTTGAAAAGGGTGAGCCGCAAAGGCAGCTTTCAAAGGAGTTTGTACGCGAGTGGCTTATAGAAAAAGGATTTCAGGGCAGGGACGGTGATCAAATCCCCGGTATACCCGATGATTTTATAGAAAGTGTATCTGAAAGGTACATTGAGCTATACGAAATGATAACCGGCAAAAAATTCAAAAGAGCCCCGGCGGGTGATGTAACCGGCAGGATAAAAAGTAATATCCTCAATTTTATAGACAGGCTCCGGTAAAACTTTTTAATAGACGGGCTCCTGCAACAGGCTCCTATAAGACATTACAAACCCGGGTTTAAAAAAATTCGGGATTTTTTTTTATGTTATTAAGCATATATAGTTAAGTTTTTATATATTTAAGCATTTCAATTATATTGAGAATTCTTAAAGGGAAACTCAAAAAAATCCCTTAAAAGGGAAATTCAAAAACTCCCTTAAGCCAACAAAAAACATTAAAGCAGCTATGCGTGTAAACAGGATCCCTACAAAAAGTCCCGAGCTGCCTCCCTCTTCCGAAAAAGTGGATCTTTCTCTTCTCGATCCCCTTATTGAGAAATACAAGAACAAAGCCGGTATTACCATCCCGGTTTTACAGGGTGCGCAGGATATTTATGGTTATATTCCGCGTGAGGTGTTCCTCAAATTGTCGGATGAGCTTGGCCTTGAGCTGAGCGAGCTTTACGGGGTGGCAACTTTCTATGCACAGTTCCGTCTATCACCCGTTGGAAAGCATATTATAAAGGTTTGTCATGGTACTGCCTGCCATGTGCAAGATGCGGGAACCATAACCGATGCACTGAAGGAGGCTTTGAAGGTGGAGGACGGGGAAACGACCGGGGACGGCATTTTTACCCTCGAATCGGTTGCCTGCCTCGGTTGCTGCTCGCTTGCACCGGTTATGATGATAGGCGACGAAACTTACGGTAAGCTCACAGGCAACGAAGCCGTAAAGGTTATCAAGGAAATAAGGCTAAAAGAAAAAAATTAAACGTAAATAAAACAGCCAGTCATGACAAAAACCAAAGTGACGGTCGGCCTTGGCAGTTGCGGTATAGCAGCCGGGGCGGGCAAGGTTTACGAAAAGATCAGGTCCCTTAAGGAAGCTGAAAACCTCAGTTTTGAACTCGGCAAAACCAGTTGCGTGGGAATGTGCTACCGTGAACCGCTTGTTGAGGTTACCGACGGGAACGGCACCTACCTTTACGGGGAAATAGATCCCGATAAAGCGGTGGAGATAATAAACAAGCACGTTAACAATGAAAATCCCGTAAGTGACTATATAGTGGTTACCGATCTTTATGACACCCCCGACAGGAAGTACCTTGACGGACAGGTTAAGATAGCTTTGCGTAACTGCGGGATGATAGACCCTGAAAAAATTAGCGATTACGAAGAGAGAGGCGGTTACGGCGGAGTTAAAAAACTTGCCGGAATGTCGCAGGAGGATGTTATAAAGGAGGTGATGGACAGTGGACTCAGGGGAAGGGGAGGAGGCGGTTTTCCCACGGGACTCAAGTGGAAGTTCACCTACAATAACAATTCTTCCCAAAAGTACATTATATGCAATGCCGATGAGGGTGATCCGGGTGCGTTCATGGACAGGTCGCTGCTTGAGGGAGACCCCCATTCGGTGCTTGAGGGTATGATAATTGCCGGTTATGCTGTCGGGGCCTCCACAGGTGTTATATACTGCCGTGCAGAATACCCCCTTGCACTTAAAAGGCTTGCCATAGCGATCAGGCAGGCGGAAGAGAAAGGTTACCTGGGCGGGGACATTATGGGAATAAAAGGTTTCAGTTTCAATATTACGGTAAAGGAAGGTGCGGGAGCGTTTGTCTGCGGTGAGGAAACGGCTCTTCTTGCCTCGGTTGAAGGCAAGCGGGGAATGCCAAGGAAAAGACCCCCTTTTCCTGCCGAATCCGGACTTTGGAAGCAACCTACCAATATCAACAATGTTGAGACTTTTGCAAATGTTCCCTGGATAATAACCAACGGTGCTTCCTCATATGCAAAATACGGTACTGAAAAGAGCAAGGGGACCAAGGTGTTTGCCCTTGCCGGCAAGATAAATCATGGCGGATTGGTTGAGGTGCCCATGGGTATCACCATAAAAGATGTAATTTTCAAGCTTGGCGGGGGAATACCGGGAGAAAAGAAATTCAAGGCTGTACAGCTGGGAGGCCCCTCCGGGGGATGTATACCGGAATACCTCTCTTCTACCATGGTTGATTATGAATCCGTAACGGCTACGGGAGCAATAATGGGCTCCGGCGGGATGGTAGTTATGGATGAAACAACCTGCATGGTCGATGTTGCCAAATTTTTCCTGGATTTTACCAAAAATGAGTCGTGCGGAAAATGCACCTTCTGCCGTATAGGCACAAAGCGGATGCTGGAGATATTAAACCGCATAACCGAAGGCGAAGGGGAGCAGGAGGATATGCAAAAGCTCGAGGAGCTTGCATATCAGATAAAGGACAGCTCGTTGTGCGGGCTTGGTCAGACCGCCCCCAATCCCGTGCTGACAACCCTCAAGTATTTCCACGATGAATACGAGGCGCATATTAACCAGAAAAAGTGCCCCTCTCTCACTTGTAAAAAGTTGCTTACATATGAGGTTATTCGCGAGAATTGCACGGGTTGTACAGTTTGCGCAAAGAATTGTCCTGTTGACGCCATAGACGGGGAACGCAAAGAAGTGCACTTTATAAGGCAGGAGGATTGCATCCGTTGCGGACTTTGTTATACCAAGTGCAAATTCGAGGCTATCAGGCTATCATAATCGTTCAATAAAACCTTAACAAACTTTTTTTTCACATGGAGGAATTTAATGTCATTCTGAACGGAAAAACAATCACCGGCAAAGCCGGGGAAACAATACTTGAACTGGCACGTCGCCATGATGTTGAAATTCCCACATTGTGCCACGACCCCCGTCTGCAGCCATTCTCCTCGTGCTATTTGTGCGTGGTTGAGGTGGAAGGGGCTAATGGACTACAACCGGCCTGTTCTACCAAAATAACCGACGGGATGTCGGTTCAGACTCAAAGCGAAAAAATTAAAAGCGCCCGGAAAATGGCTCTTGACCTGCTGGTGAGCAATCACTTTGCCGATTGTGAAGCACCCTGCAAGCAAACATGTCCTGCCGGCGTGGATGTGCAGGGATATATTTCCCTTATTGAAAAAGGGCTTTACAGTGAAGCGGTGGCTCTTATCAAAGAGACCAACCCTTTGCCTGCCGTTTGCGGTCGCGTTTGTGTCAGGCCCTGCGAGGATGAATGCCGCCGCAATCTTTTGGGTGAAGATGCACCTGTAGGTATCGATTATCTTAAAAGGTATGCTTCCGACCGGGAAATGGAATCTGGCCACTATGTGCCTCCGGTGGCTCCCCCGACAGGCAAAAAGGTGGCTATAATAGGGGCAGGGCCCGGTGGACTCTCAAGTGCCTACTTTCTTCAGCAAAAGGGTCACAGCTGCCACATTTACGAGGCGAATCCTCATGCAGGCGGCTGGCTTCGCTACGGAATTCCTGAATACCGCCTTCCAAACGATATTCTCCAAAAAGAGGTGGATGCGGTTACAGAGCTGGGAGCGGAAATCTTCTACAACAAAAGGTTTGGCAAAAACCTCAGCTATGCCGACCTGAAAGACAAGTATGACGGGGTTATTCTTACCATAGGCTCCCAGAGGGGAACACTTCTGGGATGTGAGGGGGAGGATGCAGCCAACGTTTTCTCGGGTATAGATTTTTTAAGGAATATGGAAATGACCGGACAAAGGTATGATTTCAGCGGCAAAACCGTTGCCGTTGTGGGAGGGGGGAATACCGCAATGGATTGTTGCCGTACTGCCCTCAGATGCGGCGCTTCGAGGGTTATGGTCATATATCGCCGCACCGAAAAAGAGATGCCTGCAAATCCCATAGAAGTTCACGAATCCAGGCTGGAGGGGGTGGAGTATATGCTGCTTACCAATCCGGTAAAGGTGAACAAGAACGAAAAAGGGGAGGTTAAATCTGTAACGTGTGTTCAGATGAAACTGGGTGAACCCGATTCATCGGGGCGCCGCAGGCCGGTGCCTATTGAGGGTTCGGAGTTTGAAACCCAGGTCGATTTTATACTGGCGGCTATTGGACAGAAAACCGAGGTGGAGTTTCTTGACGATGTGAACAAAAATGCATCCTCCGGTCAGCTTAAGCTGAACAAATGGGGTGACATAGAGGCCTCCCCGCAAACTCTTCAGACCGGTGTGCCGGGTATTTTTGCGGCAGGTGACGGGGTGACCGGACCGGCCACGATTATCGAGGCTATTGCCCAGGCGAAAAAGGCATCGCGCAGCTGCCACCTTTACCTTAGCGGTAAAGACCCCACTGAAGAGGAGTTTGAATTTATAAGCAAAAAAGAGAATTTCCGGGATTTGTCCGAGAATGACTTTGCCGGCCGCTACCGTGAGCAGATGAGGTATGAGATGCCTACTATTCCCCCCGAAGAGAGGCTGAACTTTAAGGAAGTGGAGCTGGGTTATGGTGATGAAAAAGCCGTTAAGCAGGAAACGGGAAGATGCCTTGAATGCGGATGCTCTGAATTTTACACCTGCGATCTTAAAAAACACTCCACCGACTACCGTGCCGAGCAGACCAGGTTTGAGGGAGAGTTCAAAGAATATGAAGTGGATTTTTCGCATCCGTTCGTGGAGATAGACAATACAAAATGCATACTTTGCTCACGCTGTATACGCATTTGCAATGAGGTGAACGGGGCGAATGCTTTGGGACTTGTGAACAGGGGATTTGAAACATATGTGGCACCCAGCCTGGGCGACTCGCTTGCAGATACCCGTTGTGAGTCATGCGGATTGTGCATTTCCTCTTGTCCAACCGGTGCAATAACGGAAAACCTTCCCTTCAAGCCTGCTCCGGTTCCATGGGAATCTGCCGGCACTGTATGCAATTACTGCTCCATCGGCTGCTCTTTAACACTCCATTATAAGAATGGTTTTGTAATGCGTGTTACCGGGAGGGATGGACAGGTTAACCGGGACGGCAATATTTGCCGCTACCCCAAGTTCGGTTACCATTACCTGAATGATCCGGGGCGAATAACCAGGCCGCTGAAAAAAGCCGGCGGAGAGTTCACGGAGGTTTCATGGGAGGAGGCGCTCGATACTGTTGCAGAGAAGATCGGCTCGGTTAAGGCCGATGAGAATTCATTTTACGGGGGAGCCAGACTTACCAATGAGGAGCTTTACCTTGTACAGAAACTGGCAAGGGCCGGGGCAAAAACAAACAACATCTGCAGCTTTCACTATCTCTCCTCCCGGGAGGGTTTTGCTTTAACCTCAAAGGCAAACACACCGTTTGAAGAGCTTCAGGGCGCATCCAAAATATACCTGCTCGGTTCTGAGATCAACCGTGACAATGCGGTGCCCGGATTTATCGTCAACAACCTTAGGGTTACGAAAAATGTACCCGTTGAGCTGGTTACCGTGTATGATAAAAGCGATATGGAGCACAAAGTTGACAAAAAACTGAAGATCAGCTCCTATTACTATTTTGTAAAAGCTTTGAACCACTATTATCTTTCAAAGAACATGGGGAATTCCCTGTTCATAAACGGCAATTGCTTAAACTTTGAAGAATACAAAAAATCCCTTTTGCAGGAGGACTTTTCAGAGCTTTGCCGCAAATCGGGAGATTGCTGTGAGGAATGTATTGCCGCATTTGCCGATGATTTCAATACCCAAAAAAATGCCGTTATCCTGTTTTCCGAAAAGGAGGTCTCTTCACAAACAGCCTCGGAGCTGTTCAACCTTGCAATGATCACGGGCAAGCTCGGCAAAACATCGGCGGGACTGATTTGTCTAAGGGAAAAGAATAATTCGCAAGGGCTGTTTGATATTGGGGTGACCGAAGGTTTGGGCCCTGCAACCCGTCCGGTTCACGATCCGGATTATATGGACAGGCTAAGGGATATTTGGGGTGTGGACCAGCTTCCCCAAAATTCAGAGAGCAACAATCTTGAGATGCTTGAGAAAGGAAAGTTTAAGAATATTTTCATTTTCGGTGAAGATCCTGTAGGGTGTGCGGTTGAGCCTGCAAAGGTGAAAAAATGGCTGGAAAAGGCTGGCTTTATTGCAGTACAGGATCACTTTATGAGCGAAACGGCCAAAATGGCCGATGTGATCCTGCCCGCATCTTTCCCTTCGGAGACTGAGGGAAGCTTTGCCAATACCCAAAAAGTTGTTCAGGAGTTCAAACCGGTATTTGAGCCCGCTGTTGAGATGACCAATCTTGAACAGTTTGCCGGTTTGCTTAACCGTCTTGGGGTTGAAAGTGAGCCTTTTGTTGCTTCCGTGCGCGAGGAGATATTTTCGGTCCTCGGTATTCCCGGAAATAAAGCAGGTAAATATTACTTCCGGGTAACTGAAGACAAGGGTGAGGAGAATCTGTTTATGCACGGATGCGACAATATTGTAAAAAGGTTTGATGACCGGTTCAGGGAAGCTTTCGGCTGAGGGGGTTGATTGCCGCTCTTACGGCCCCGGCCTCAGCATTCGAAGATGGCAGGTATTTGGTTTTAAATTACTATATTGATAAAAATCTCAATTATGGAGCAATTTAAGTCAATCGATGAAATACTGGATTTTGCGATCCGGTTGGAGCAGGAGGCTGTGGATTTTTACAGGAATCTTGCAGAAAATGCCAAATCAGATGATATGCGGCTCGTTTTTGAGCAGTTTGCACGTGAAGAGGCCGGTCACAAGGCACGTATAAAACAAGTGAAGGCTGAAGGGTATTTTGAGCTTCAAAAGGAGGAGGTTGCAGATCTGCATGTGAGCGACTATGTTGTGGATGTTGAACCTTCACCCGATATGAACTACCGTGATGCGCTGGTGTTTGCCATGAAATGGGAAAAGGCTGCATTCAAACTGTACCTTGACCTCTCAGAGAAAGCTCCCACACAGGAGCTGAAGGACCTCTTTACGGCCCTGGCCGTAGAGGAATCCAAGCACAAGCTGCGCTTTGAGATTGAATATGACGAGTATGTGCTAAGGGAAAATTAAAGTTACTGGCGGGCATACTGATACCGTCCGGGGAAATCACCCCGGACGGCAATTTTGCATATTATGGTTTAATAAAATCTCCGGGAAGCTCCCAGGTGGGCTCACCATCTTCAACCACGAACATCCCGTTTACCATTACAAATTCAATTCCTTCAGGATACTGGTGAGGCTCGAAAAAAGTCGCCTTGTCGCCGATATTTTCGGGATCGAATACCACAATGTCGGCATGCATCCCCTCCCTGATCAGTCCCCTGTCCATTATACCATGTATCTGCGCGGGAAGTGATGTGGAGGAGCGTATTGCATCCTCAACAGATATCACACCCCTTTCCATTGCATAATGGCGTATTTTGCGTGGGAAAGTACCGTAAAACCTGGGATGTACAAACCCGTCGTCAAGCTCCGGAACCCTGACTCTCCCGTCTGACGCGGTTGCCACCCACGGCTGTTTCATGTAGTTTTCAACGTCATATTCGCTTAGTGAAAATCCGCGGAGAAGCGCTCCGCCGAACCTTTCAACATCTCCTTCCATTTGCATCTCAATTGCTGTTTCAACCGGGGACAACTCCTTCTTGTCGGCCAGCTCCCTGAGGGTCTTTCCCTCGAGCTCCTCATCGGGATGCTCCAGGATAAGCAGCTCGTTTTCGCCTCCCCTGCGGCTTATTTCATGCTCAATATCCTTGCGGATCATTTCGGCTTTTTCCGGGTGGGCAAGCAGACGGCTTAACAGTTCGTCATAGTTTTCTTCATCTTCACGGTGATCGCGGATCCACGGCGGCAGCAAAACTGTACTTCCATCGGTTCCCGTTGTATTGTAGGTATACTGGTCTGCCCATATGTCAACTCCCCTCTCCCTGGCTTCGTTGATAAGGCGTATAATGTTGTGGCTGGCACCCCAGTAGTGGGCACCCTTAACCTTTATATGTGAGATATTGACCTTGCCGCCTGTTGTTTCGGCGATCTCGATCGATTCGCGCACCGCGTCCAGCAGGGTGGGCGGACCGGGTTCATCCTGACTCGGCCAGTACCACATGGGATCGGTCCCTTCGCTGCGCATGTGGTTATGAAACACCCCGCCGAAGGGTACAAGCTCTTCTACAAGAGCGGCAACCTCTTTTGTCTCGCTCCACCTGCCGGGTACATATTCCAGTCCGGCCGACATTCCTGAGGCGCCGTCCTCCATGGCTTGCCTGACAATAGCGCGCATTTCCCTTATCTCATCCTCAGTTGCCGGGCGCCTGAAGTCGTTGCCCATAACTTCCCTTCGAACGGCCCCGTGGCCGACAAGAGCCATTACATTAGGCCCTGTGCCCTTATCCCTGATCTCCTCTATCTGGTCTTTCAGGGGTATGGGTGAGCGCCCGCACTGGTTTATAACGATGCTTGTAACCCCCTGCATAACGTCGCTGGGTGCTGCCCTGCGTTTGGGTTCATCATGGGTCATGGCATCTTCTGCATGAGTATGTATGTCAATGAACCCAGGTGCAATTACATGACCGGTAATGTCTATCGTTCTGCCGGCATTTGCACCGGAGAGATCTCCCACATAAGCAATTTCCCCGTCACGTACGGCAATATCCCCGTAGTATGCGGGATTGCCAGTCCCGTCCATTATCTTCCCGCCTTTGAAGATAATATCGTAAGTTACATCCTGCGGATTTGACGGGGTTTCTGCCGTGGCGGCAAATGAAAAGACAAGTGCCGCGGGCAGCAATATAAATAAGAGTTTAACAAATTTTTTTAATTCGGGCATAATATTGTTCCTCCTCTTTTTTGTTTTGTAAAAAATTATGATTTTGTCTATCCTGTTTTTGCAACTTTCAAAGATATAAATTTTAAGCCTTATCCCGTTAGTGTGAAAGTAATTTTTGTTTTGGCATATTACTTTGCTACTTTTACACCGTTATTTTTTAAAAATATAACCTGGAGACTGTATGTCGCTCAAACATATTTTATTTGTGCTGCTGCCGCTTATTTTTGCGGCACCTTTGCCCGCTCAGGAGGGAGGTGTAGAAATTGAACGCTCAGAGGAGACGGTCGAAATTGACGGTAAAAAATATTATGTACACACGGTAAAAAAAGGTGAGACTTTATATTCCATAAGCAGGGCTTACAATGTCTCACAAAAGGACATTCTTTTGAAGAACCCTTCGGCTTATGTGGGACTGCAGATCGATCAGGTTTTGCACATCCCCGTTGAGGAAGAAGAGGAGCCTGAAGAAGAGGAAAGGGATACTGAAAAATATGTTTATCACGAGATTGAAAAAGGACAGACACTTTTTTTTATATCACAAACCTACAATGTAAGTCCCGAAGAGATAGAGAACCTGAATCCTGAACTTGAGGTTGACAATCTTCAGATAGGTGAGGTTGTCAAGGTCCCCAGGCACCGTCCAACTCTTGCCCGCAAAGGTTTTGAGCCGGAAGATGACAGGTTTGCCTATCACAGGATAGAAGAGGGAGAAACCAGAAGTTCCATTGCAGAAAAGCACGGTATTGATGTGATGGATCTTTTGCGGGCTAATGAAAAGCTTGTATGGGGACTCAGACCGGGCGAGTTTGTTCGTATTCCAGATGATTCCGAAGCAGTGGCGGAAAAAGAGGCAACAGAGGATGTGCCGGTGGAAGAGGAAGAGGCTTATGAGGATTTGGAAGCCGCTGATGCCGACTGTATTGATTTTGATTATGACAGATATGGCCGTGCCTTTGATGTGGCAATTATGCTCCCTTTTTTCATTGACCGCAACTATCCGGTTGAAGAGCCCGATTCGCTGGCAATTGACGCTGCAGGGGTTGAAGGTGTGAGTCAATTACAACCAATGCCCCAGCATGTTGAGAGCCTCGATGAGCTTTATTCCTCGACCGTACCTTACCTGGAGTTTTACGAGGGGGTATTGATAGCGCTTGATTCTTTGAAGAAGACCGGCTTGTCGGTTAACCTCCATGTTTACGATACCCAAAGGGACCCTTCGAAGGTAAAAGAGATCCTTGAAAAACCCGAAATGGAGGATATGGACCTTGTTGTCGGTCCGGTCTGGCCCGAGCCGGTAAGGATTGTCTCCCAGTGGTCAAAAGAAAAGGGTGTTAACGTTGTATCTCCCTTTTCTTCCAGGAGTGATATTTTATCAGAGAACCCGAGGCTTTTTCAGATCACCCCCTCACTTGATACGGAGCTGGAACAGGCCGCCTACTTCATGTCAAATTACTCCGATCATAACATTGTTGTGATCCACAGCGGGAATATATATGATATGGAGACCGTCGAAAAGCTTGAAAAAAACCTGTCAAGAACAAGGCATGATTCTTCGGATATGTCCTACAGGGAAGTTGTCTACAATGACACTCTTGGCCAGAATCTCAGACATTCCCTCAGGCCGGACAGACCCAACCTGGTTGTCATTCCTTCATCCAATCAGGCATTTGTAGCCGGGGTGCTAAACTGGCTCAATATCATCACCACCAGGAACGGTTATGATATAACCCTTTTCGGGTTAAGTGACTGGTCAAGGTTTTACAATATTGATGTTGAGCTTTTCCATAGTATGGAGCTCCACTATGCCTCCCCTTTCTTTATAGAGTACGACTGCGGTCATGTGAGATCCTTTCTTCGCAAATTCAGGGAGGAGTACAATACCGAGCCCGACCATTACGGCTTTACCGGTTATGATGTAACGATGTATTTTATGAAGGCTCTGAAGAACTTCGGACCGGAGTTCCAGGACTGCCTGCCTCTTTTGAATGTTGACCTGCTGCAGGGAGATTTTATGTTCCGCAGGTCAAGACCGGGTTACGGATTCGAGAATAACGGGCTTTCAATAGTTAAGTATGCCTCCGATAAAAATGTGTTGAACCTCGGTTTGGACAGGGATCCCATTTCGGTAATGTTTTCCGGGCCCCTCGTGGAAGAGGAGGAAGATGACACGGAGGGCGATGAAGAGGAAGACGAGGATGAGTCCGGGCGGGAAGAAGATGATTAGCGCCGGTAATCACTCTTTTACATCTCTGATCAATTTTAGCCTGCTATCCGATCAATTTTTCCCTACTCGTATTTCAGCGAGTCTGCAGGGTTTTTGTTTGCAGCCCTCACGGCCAGTCCGGTCACCGTCACAATCGCCACCGCTAAGGCGGCCGTTCCCGAGACCAGGAACATCCAGGTTTTCATTTCTATACGGTAGGCAAAATTCTCCAGCCAGCCGTTCATAACATACCATGAAAAGACCCATCCGATAAATATTGCAGGCAGGATCCATCTGCCCAGGTCACTGTAAAGCATTAACAGCACCGAGCCTGCCGATGCTCCCATTACTTTTCTTATCCCGATCTCTTTGGTGCGTTTTATTATAGTAAAAGATGTGAGGGCATAAATTCCAAGCAGCGAAACGATAATTGAGAGCACCGCCGCCAGCCCGACGAGCCTCGAGCTCCGCTCCTCCTCCTCGTAAGCCTCCCTGAGCTCGTCATCCATAAAAAAATAGCTGAAAATGTAATCCTGGTCAAATTCCAGCATCACCTCCCTTATCGCATCAAGTGCTGACCCCCCGTCACCGGGTGCGATCCTCACGGATATATACTGCAGAAAGGGGTAAAACCTGGTGTGCGCCATCGGTTTTATCGGCTCGTGAAGCGACTGGAAATGGTAGTCACTTACAACGCCGATAACACGCCCCCTTTCCTCCCAAATATAAATTTCCTCCCCGGTCGGCTCACTCAGTCCCAGCGCCCTTACAGCCTCCTGGTTCAAAATGATCTCAGGGTGCATCTCCCTTGAAAAATCCCTTCCTTCAACAAAAGGTATGTCATATGTTTCAAAATATCCGTCATGAATCCTCACCTCATGCATCATTATTGCATCCTCCCTGTTTCCCCCCACAGGATAGCTGTTTTGAACGGCACTGTGCCTGCCCGGAATTCCGTTCGATCCTGCAACGCTAACCACCGACGGGTGGTTGAGCAGCTCTTCTTTTACCGCATCATAGCTGTCCCTGATACTGCCGGTGAGATTATTCATCACCACAACATTGTCCCTTTTGAAGCCAAGCTCACCGCTCTGCATGTACTTTACCTGCCTTTGAAGAACAACCAGGGAGGTGATCAGAAAAATAGCTATACTGAACTGAAAGACAACCAGCGTGATCTTCAGTCCCCCGCCTCTTGGCCCTCCCCCGGCCTGGGTTTTTGAGAGTATACTTACGGGTTTAAAGTGCGAGAGGTAAAAAGCCGGATAAGAACCGGCCGCCAGTCCCACGAAAATCAAAGTTGCAGCCAGGAAGATCCATATATCCCATCCCGCGTAATCTACGGCCATCTGCCTGTTTATTATATTGCTGAACGAGGGCATTATGAGCTCGGCCAGGGCGATACCAAAAACAAGGGCAATGAAGGTTGTTATGATCGATTCGCTTATGAACTGTTTTACAAGATGCCCCCTTGTCGCACCTGCAATTTTGCGCATTGCAACCTCCCTGCTCCTTGTTTCCGCCCGGGCAGTGGCAAGGTTTACATGGTTCACTATGGCTATTACCAGAATAAAAAGGGCAAGAAGTGAAAAAGTGTAAATATTGGATATACTCCCTTTATTTTCAATATCGTAGTCAATATCCTGAGAGTAAAGGTATATCCTTGAGAGCGGCTGGAAGAAGGGGGTGGCCGACAGGCCATATCCCTTGTGCAGTTCATGGTAGTGATCATAAAGGAAACGGTGGGCTGCATCAAGCACCTGATCATAGTCGCTGTTTTCATCCATGAGAAAATAAGAATGGAAGCTGAAGCCCCTGTTGTCAATATAGTCATCCTCATCAGCCAGTGAGCTGAATGTTATCAGAAGATCGAATTTGAGATGCGATTGCACGGGCAGCTCTTTCAGCACCGCCGAAACAGTGTAGTCTTCTCCGTCGACCGCAACTATTTTTCCTGCCGCCTCTGTGGTGCCGAACACCCTTTCTGCAACCTGCGAGGTTATGACAACGTTACCCGGTGCATCCAGGGGATTTTCCGGATCCCCCGCGATCACCGGGAAAGAGAATATCTCAAGGAAAGCCGCGTCAACATAAAACAGGTTGTTTTCCGTGAAGCGATCCTCACCGTATTCTATCTCGCATACGGGAAAAGGATCTATCCGTGTAACCGGGGTGATCTCCGGGATTGCATCGGCAAGCAAAAGAGGAGCCCTGCCCCGGGAGACCGGACCCCTTACTGAATGGTCGCCCGCCATCTCCACGTGCGAGCCTATCCTGTAGATCCTGTCGTAATTTTCATGGAACCGGTCGTAGCCCACCTCATGGGATATGAATGTGTAAATGAGAATTACCGCGGCTATTCCCGCCGATAGACCTGCCAGGTTAACAATAGAGTATGACCTGTATCTGTTGAGATTGCGCAGAGCAGTTTTAAAATAGTTTTTGAGCATAATATTGCCTGTTATCGTTTCCTTAAAATTGAGCGCCAATACTGTGCCAATGCCATAAAGTCTCAGGTAATAAGAG